>Ga0265293_10001669_pt1 | contig 47585 bp, 40 predicted proteins | sample Munlanlewell138R_FD_192505 | JGI IMG/M metagenome (GOLD analysis project Ga0265293, IMG submission 192505) | Leachate microbial communities from a municipal landfill in Southern Ontario, Canada - Leachate well 138R | ecosystem: Engineered > Solid waste > Landfill > Unclassified | place: Canada... | reverse complement strand
CAGCATCGAACTCGAGATCGGCGGCATGACCTGCGCGTCGTGTGCGAACCGCGTCGAGAAGAAGCTGAACAAGCTCGACGGCGTCGAGGCGACAGTGAACTACGCGACCGAGAAGGCCCGCGTCACGGCGCCCGAGGGGTTCGATCCCTCGCTGCTCATCGCCGAGGTGGAGAAGACGGGCTACACGGCACAGTTGCCCGAGGAGCGGCCTGATCCCTCACCCGAAGACGAGGACCCCGAGCTCCGATCCCTGCGCCAGCGCCTCATCGGCTCCATCTGGCTCTCCGTGCCCGTCATCGTTATCTCGATGGTTCCGGCACTGCAGTTCGACTACTGGCAGTGGGCGATGCTCGCCCTCACCTCGCCGGTGATCGTCTGGGCAGCCTGGCCGTTCCACCAGGCGACCTGGGTGAACCTCAAGCACGGTGCGGCCACGATGGACACCCTCGTCTCCGTCGGCACCATCTCCGCCTACCTGTGGTCGCTCTACGCGCTCTTCTTTGGCACCGCCGGAGAGAAGGGCATGACGCACCCGTTCGAGCTCACCATCCACCCCCACGACGGCGCGGGCAACATCTACCTCGAGGTCGCCGCCGGCGTCACCATGTTCCTGCTCGCCGGGCGCTACTTCGAGAAGCGTTCGAAGCGGCAGGCCGGGGCGGCGCTCCGCGCGCTGCTCGAGCTCGGCGCCAAGGACGTGTCGCGCATCGAGGGCGGCGTCGAGACCCGCATCCCGGTCGACGAGCTCCGCGTCGGCGACGAGTTCGTCGTGCGCCCGGGCGAGAAGGTCGCGACCGACGGCGTGATCGTCGACGGCCACAGCGCGATCGACGCCTCGATGCTCACCGGCGAATCGGTGCCCGTCGAGGCGGGCCCGGGTGACCGCGCAACCGGCGGCACCGTTTCGACGAGCGGCCGTCTCGTCGTGCGCGCCACCCGGGTCGGATCCGACACCCAGCTCGCCCAGATGGCGCAGATGGTCGAGGACGCGCAGTCGGGCAAGGCCGACGTGCAGCGCCTCGCGGACCGCATCTCCGGTGTCTTCGTGCCGATCGTCATTGTGCTCGCGATCGCCACACTCGCCGCCTGGCTCATCTTCGGCGACTCCGTCTCCGCCGCGTTCACCGCGGCCGTCGCCGTGCTCATCATCGCGTGCCCGTGCGCGCTCGGCCTTGCCACCCCCACGGCGCTGCTCGTCGGCACGGGGCGCGGTGCACAGCTCGGCATCCTCATCAAGGGCCCCGAGATCCTGGAGTCGACGCGACGGGTCGACACCGTCGTGCTCGACAAGACCGGCACCGTCACGAGCGGCCGCATGGCCCTCACGGATGTGGTTCCCGCGGACGGCGAAGACCGCGCACAGCTGCTGCGCATCGTCGGCGCCGTGGAGGGGGCGTCCGAGCACCCCATCGCCCAGGCGATCGCGCGAGGCGCGGCCCGCGAGCTCGGCATCGAGTCGAGGGATCTCCCGACCGTTGATGGCTTCCGCAACGTCGCCGGGAAGGGCGTCACTGCGACCGTGATCGACGCCGGGGGCGAGGGATCCCTTACCGCCCTCGTCGGCCGCCCGACCCTGCTCACCGACTGGGCGATCGCCGACGACCCCGCCATGCTCGCCGAGAAGGCGCGCCTCGAGTCGGAGGGGAAGACCGCGGTGGTCGCGGCGTGGGACGGCCGGGTTCGCGGCGTGCTCGCGGTCGCCGACACCGTGAAGCCGACGAGCGCTGAGGCGATCGCGCAGTTCCGGTCGCTCGGGCTCACGCCGATCCTGCTCACCGGCGACAACCGGGCCGTCGCTGAGCAGGTGGCGGCGGAGGTCGGCATCGAACGCGTGCACGCGGAGGTGCTGCCCGGCGACAAGGTCGACGTCGTCAAGGCGTTGCAGACCGAGGGCCGGGTCGTGGCGATGGTCGGCGACGGCGTGAACGATGCGGCGGCGCTCGCGCAGGCCGACCTCGGCCTCGCGATGGGCACCGGAACCGATGCGGCGATCGAGGCGGCCGACATTACGCTCGTGCGGGGAGACCTCCGCAGCGCCGCCGACGCGATCCGGCTCTCACGCCGCACGCTCACCACGATCAAGGGCAACCTCTTCTGGGCGTTCGCCTATAACGTCGCGGCGATTCCGCTCGCGGCCCTAGGGCTCTTGAACCCGATGATCGCGGGTGCCGCGATGGCGTTCTCGAGTGTGTTCGTGGTCGCAAACTCGCTGCTGCTGCGCCGCTTCCGCTCCCACGCGCGGTAGAGGGATCCCTCGCCCCGCGACCCGCGACCGCCGACCGCGGCTCCCCGCCGACCCGCCACGCCCCCGCGGCTCCCTGCCCTCCCCACCCTCACCGCCCTCCCCCGCCTGCACACCGTATGCGATCTGCAGAATATATGGCTAAAACTCGAGATCCGGGCGTATATTTCTAGGATTACATACCGTTTGCAGGGTCGAGAAGGACGACCGAGTCGGACCTTAAGGGAGGACTAAAGAGAGGGAGATATGGTCGAGCGTATGAACGACCTGCCCGAAGGAGTTGATCCCGAGAAGGAGGACCCTGATGGGGTCGATTTCAAGCGGGTAAACCCCGACGGGGTGAACCCCGAGTGGGTAGACCCCGAAGCGTGCGCGGTCGAATTCAGCGACTCGCACCTCGCACCCCCGACGAGCACCGACGCGCACCGCGGCGCCGCGCACGACCACGGCCTGCAGGGGGCCGCAACCGCGACCGGGAAGCACCGCAGACGACTCGTACTCGTGCTCGTCATCACGCTCACCGTGTTCGTCGTGCAGCTCATCGGCGCACTCATCTCGAACTCGCTCGCCCTCCTCGCCGACGCCGGCCACATGCTCACCGACGCGACGGGTGTCGCGATCGCGCTCATCGCGAGCGTCATCGCGACCCTGCCGGCCACGTCGAAGCGCACCTTCGGGTACCTTCGCGTCGAGGTGCTCGCGGCGCTCGTCAACGGCATCGTGCTCGGCGTCATCGCCGTCGTCATCTTCATCCAGGCGGTGCTCCGCTTCGGCGACGAGGTGGAGGTCCACTCGACGCCCATGCTCATCGCCGCCGTGATCGGTGCGGTCGCGAACCTCGCGTCGCTCCTCATCCTGCAGTCGGCGCAGAAGGAGAGCCTCAACGTGCGCGGCGCGTACCTGGAGGTGCTCGGCGATCTCCTGGGATCCCTCGCCGTCATCGTCGCGGCCGTCGTCATCCTGTTGACCGACTGGAACTGGGTGGACCAGGTCGCCTCGATCCTCATCGCGCTGCTCATCTTCCCGCGCGCGATCAGCCTGCTCCGCGACGTCGTCAATGTACTCCTCGAGGCGTCGCCGAAGAACATCGACGTCGACACCGCCTGCGCGCACATGCTCTCGGTACCCGGGGTCATCGAGGTCCACGATGTGCACGCCTGGACCATCACTTCCGGGGTGCCGGCGTTCTCCGCGCACGTCACGGTCGCCGACGAAACCTGGAACGGCCGCGGCTACCACGCGGTGCTCGACGAACTGCGAGCCTGCCTCAACGAGCACTTCGACACCTCGCACGTGACGCTGCAGCTCGAGCCCGAGAGCCACGGCCCCCAGCGCGCGAGACGCACCGCGTAGCGCGAGGCAAGCGCGCTCGCGTCACCGGCACGACACCCGCCTGGGATACGCTGAGCGCATGACTGCGAGCGTCCCCACGTCGATCGACGACCACTCCGGAGCCCCGAAGCAGCGCGGCAAGATCGTCGCGTGGGCGCTGTGGGATTGGGGGTCGGCCTCCTTCAACGCGGTCGTCACGACGTTCGTCTTCTCCGTCTACATCACCAGCGACGCGTTCGGGCCCGAAGCCGAGACCTCCTCGAAGCTCGGCACCGCGCTCCTCATCGCGGGCATCGTCGTGGCGCTCGTCGCCCCCGTGCTCGGGCGGCTGTCTGACGCGGCGGGGCGCCGCAAGCTGTGGCTCGCGATCACGACCGGCGTCGTCGTCGCCTGCACGGCGCTGCTCGTGCTCGTCGCCCCCGACGAGCAGTACCTGCTGTTCGGCCTCATCCTGCTCGCGGTCGGAAATATCGCGTTCGAGTTCGCGAGCGTCAACTACAACTCGATGCTCACGCAGATCTCGACGAACGCGAACGTCGGCAAGGTGTCCGGCTTCGGCTGGGGCATGGGGTACATCGGCGGCATCGTGCTGCTCGCGCTGCTGCTCGTCGGGTTCATTTTCCCCGACGTCGGCTGGTTCGGCGTCACTGCGGCGGACGGCTGGAACATCCGCATCGCCATGGTGCTCGCGGCGCTGTGGTTCGCGGTGTTCGCGATTCCGGTACTCGTCGCCGTTCCCGAGATCCCCGCGGATCCGAACACGCCAGGAGCGGCGAAAGGGATCCTGCACGCCTACCGAGACCTGCTCCGCAGCATCGCAGACCTCTGGAAGAATGCCCGCCACACACTGTACTTCCTCGTCGCGAGCGCCGTCTTCCGTGACGGGCTCGCCGGAGTATTCACCTTCGGCGGAGTAATCGCGGCCCGCAGCTTCGGGTTCGACCCGACGACCGTGATCATTTTCGCGATCGCCGCGAACGTGGTCGCCGGAATCGCGACGATCCTAGGTGGTGTGTTCGAGGATCGGATCGGGCCGAAGCCGGTCATGGTCTCGTCCCTGATCCTGATGGTGATCTGCGGTGTGCTCGTCTTCGTACTGAATCCGCTCGGACCGTGGGTGTTCTGGGTGTTCGGCCTGGTCCTGTGCATCTTCGTGGGGCCCGTGCAGTCGGCGTCGCGCTCCTTCCTCGCGCGGGTCATCCCCCCGGGCCGTGAGGGTGAGATCTTCGGTCTCTACGCGACGACGGGGCGCGCGGTCTCCTTCCTCGCGCCCGCAGGGTTCACCCTCGCCGTCGCGCTCGGCGGGTCGACCATCTTCGGGATCATGGGCATCATCCTCGTGCTGCTGGTGGGGCTCCTGCTCCTCCTCCCCGTGCGTGCGGTGCGCGACGCCCCACGCCAGTAACGGTGCGCCGCGGCGCCGCCGGCTCCGGGTAACCTGATCTGGTGGCCCGCCCCGATCTCTCCGCCGAACAGCTCGCCGTCTACGAGCGCATCGAGCACACCCGCGAACACGTGTTCGTCACCGGGCGCGCGGGCACGGGCAAGTCGACGATCCTGAACCATCTCGCATGGAACACCTCGAAGATCATCGCGGTCTGCGCACCCACCGGCGTCGCCGCGCTGAACGTCGGCGGGCAGACCATCCACTCGCTCCTGCGCCTCCCCACGGGGGTCATCGCCGACCACGATCTCGATCAGCCCGGCGAACTGAAGAAGATGCTCGCCGCCATCGACACGCTGGTCATCGATGAGATCTCGATGGTCTCCGCGGACCTCATGGACGCGATCGACCGCTCCCTCAGGCTCGCGCGGGGCAAGCGTCACGACCCGTTCGGCGGGGCGCAGATCATCATGTTCGGTGATCCCTTCCAGCTGCCGCCGGTGCCCCCGAGGGATCCCCACGAGCGCGCGTACTTCGCCGACACGTACCGGTCGCTGTGGTTTTTCGACGCGAAGGTGTGGCAGGCGGCCCCCCTCGCGGTGATCGAGCTCACCGAGGTGCACCGGCAGCGCGACGACGAGTTCAAGCAGATTCTCGGCGCGGTGCGGCACGGGGTCGTCGACGAGGCGCAAGCAAACCACCTTAATTCGGCAGGCGCGCGGCCAGCCCCGCGAGACGTCATCACCCTCGCGACGACGAACGCGACCGTGAACCGCATCAACGCCGAGCGGCTCGCCGAGATCACGGGGGCGCCGCTCAAGGCCGTCGCCGAGATCAACGGGGAGTTCCGCGAGAACACCTACCCCGCCGACGAGGTGCTCGAGTTGAAGCCCGGCGCACAGGTCATGTTCCTGCGCAACGACTCCGACGGGCGCTGGGTGAACGGCACGATCGGCACGGTCTCACGCATCGACGGCACCGTGTGGGTGGAGGTCGGCGAGGGCGCCGACGCCGAGGAGTTCGAGGTGGAACCGACGACGTGGGAGCGGTTCCGTTACCGCTACGACGCGGAGACCAAGAAACTCGAGAAGGAAGTTGTCGCCGAGTTCGAGCAGTTTCCGCTGCGGCTCGCGTGGGCCGTGACGATCCACAAGTCGCAAGGGCACACGTACGATGCTGCAGAGATCGATCTGGGGCCGCGCGCGTTCTCTGCGGGGCAAACCTACGTGGCGCTCAGCAGGGTGCGAACCCTGGAGGGCCTCTACCTGAAGCGGCCGTTGCAGCCGCGCGACGTGATCGTCGACCCGAACGTCGTGCGTTTCATGCAGGAGCGAGGCCCCTCAGCCTGAGGCCACGGCCAGCAGCGCCTGAGCGCCGCCTGGGCGCCGCGGGCGGCCGCGCGCGTAGTTACGCCGTCGCGGCGGCCTTCGCCTTGCCGAGGTCGACGAACACCGCGGTGTTAAAGCCGTAGGCGACGCGCACCTCGTCGAGCATGCGCGCCTGCTCCTCCGCGCTGAGCTCAACGCCCAGGCGGTCGAGTGCCTCGCGGTAGCGCTCCTTGAATTCGGCGAGGGATCCGAGGCCTGCGAAATCATAGAAGGCGATGCCGTCCTGCTCGAACCCGTGCTGCCGCGCCACACGCTTCGCGATCATCTGCCCGCCCGAGAGGTCGCCGAGGTAGCGGGTGTAGTGGTGCGCGACGACGCCGGCAACCCACCCTTCCTCCCCGACCTCGCGGATCCGCTGCGCGTACGCCTCGGTCGCGGGAACGGGTGAGATCTGGTCGCGCCAGTCGTCGCCGATGAGGTGCACGAGGTCGCGTTCGAGCGACGCCATCCGGTCCAGTCCACGGTCGTGGAACCCGGCGAACGCCGGATCCGCCGCGACCTGCGCGGTCGCCGCGTCGAGCGCCTCGTACATGAAGTAGTGCTGGGCGACGAGGTCGACATAGTCCTGCAGGGTGCCGATGCCCCGCATGATGTCCTCCATGAAGGTCGAGCCTTCACTGTCGGAGTGGTCGGACCATGATCCCTCGCGAATCACCCGCGAGAACGGCTTGTCACCGGCCTCGGCGTCGGCTGCCGCGGGCTGCCCGCCGTGGTGGTGCGAGCCCTGCTCGGGTTCGTGCTCCTGGCGAGGCTCGACACCGAGCCGCTCGCAGGCCGCATGGTACAAAGCGACGACCTCGCGACGGATTTCCGGCCGCTCGGTGATCGCACCGCCCGGCCACGGCACAGCCAGCTCGTGCTCTCCCGCGGCATCTGCGACACGCCAGACGCCTGCGTCGCCCCTGATGCCGACCATCTCGCTCGCCGTCGCATCCGGATAACCGAAAGCCCGCGCGATCAGCAGATTGTCTTCGGGGTGGTCCCCGTTCATGTGCCCGGTCACACCGGCTACCACGTCAGCAGCAAAATTCATCACCCCTCCAGTCTAGTAAGGATCGGGGCGGCCGGCATCGGAGCCTCCGCAGCGACGTCGAGCGAATCTCGGCGCGACTCCCAGCGCGACACAGTAGACTCTGCTTGTTTTGACCCTGTGGAGATTGGCGGTTCTGTGACCCCGAAGCGCGCGCATCGCACCCGTCTCGCCGTGATCGGCGCCGTCGCCGTCGCAGCACTCGGACTCACCGCATGCACCGGTGGCGAGAGCGTTGCAGCGGCGGGCGACGTCAACACCGTCGGTGAAGGGATCTCCGGCGGGATCGACGCGGCCATCGAGTCGGCCATGCAGCTCAGCCATTCGACGGAAGCGATCGTCGGCGTGTGGGACGCCTCGGGCGAGTACGTGCGCGGCTACGGCGAGGGCGTCGACGCCGGCACGCGGTTCCGGAGCGCCCAGTCCGCCCAGCCCGTCGTCTGCGCACTGCTCCTCGACGCGGTGGAGCAGGGCCGCGTCAAGCTCGACGATCCCGTGTCGAACGATCTGCCCCGACAGAGCGGCATCGAAGACATCACCTACGAGCAGCTGTGCGCCCAGCGCTCGGGCCTTGCCGACTTCAAGGGCCCGATCGCCGATATCTTCGTTTCGAACCCCACCCGGCCGTGGCCGGCACAGGAACTCATCGCGCAGGGGCTCGTGAACTCTCCGCTGTCGTGGCCCGGGCTCGACTTCCATCAGTCGGACACCAACGCCGTGCTGCTCGGTCGTGCACTCGCCGTCGAAGGTGCGAGCACACTCGGCGACCTGGTCGAGACGCAGGTCTTCGAACCGGCTGGCATGCGCTCGTCGTCGCACCCCGCGACAGGCACCGCGATTTCGGGGGACTCACTGTCCGCCCGCGCCTTCCCGTCGAGCGGCGGCGCGCCGGTGTGCGACGTTGAGGTGCTCGAGATCCCGGAGGTATCACCGAGCATGCTCGGCGGCGCGGGTGCGACCGTCACGACGGTGACCGACCTGAAGAACTTCTACACGGCCTACTTTGCGGGCGAGTTCGGTGGGGCCGACGTCGTCACCGCGACGCAGCCCACTCAGAACCCCGAGCGTGACGAGGAGGGCAACCCGACGAGCGAGATCGCCGAGGACAGCCCGCAGTGGGCGTTCGGCACCGAACAGGTGGGGCCACTCCTCGGCCGAAGCGGGTCGATCACGGGTACGATCTCCGCCGCCTATCAGGATCCCTCGACCGGGTTCACCGTCATCGTGGCCCTGAACAACTCCTCGGCGGGCGCCGGGTTTGCCCGCACGCTCGCGTTGCAGATCGCGGCGATCGCGAGCGCCGGCGGGGCTGGCCCGGAGCTCACCTGGACCGCCGAAGATCAGGCGGGCCGCCTCGCGGAGGCAGCCATCTGCCAGTGAGGGATGGGGGCGCGTTTCTGCTAGGGTAGAACGGTCCCCGGAGCTCTCGGGGCCGTCGTCTAATGGTAAGACATCAGCTTCCCAAGCTGAGAACGCGGGTTCGATTCCCGTCGGCCCCTCTGTTTTTTATAGTGTGTACGCGCTGGTGAATCCTTACTGTGAGCAGGGACCGCCCCTGATCTCGTCCTGCGTCTCACGCGGCTGCTTCGTGGCGCAGGAGCCGTTCCTTGATGTCGGTGCCGAAGAGGTATCCGCCCAAGCCCCCGTCGGCGCGCACGATCCGGTGGCACGGGACGACGAGCGCGATGAGGTTGTTCGCACAGCCGGATGCCGCCGCCCGGACCGCGGCAGGACGTCCGGCAAGCGTGGCGAGCTCCGTGTAAGTGACGGGCCGGTCTGCCGGAACGCGCCGCAGCGCCCGCCAGACCTCGGCGCGGAACGGTGTCTCCGGCTGCGCCACGCTGAGGGTGTCGAGCGCCGCGACGTCACCGGCGTCATAGGCGCGCAGCGCATCAGCGATGTGCCCGTGCGGGGTGTCCACGATCCCTCGCGATACGAGTTCCGGTGCGAGCGCGGCAAGGCGCTGCACCAGCGTGTCAGTTTGAGGGTCGACGTCGGTCGCGAATCCCGCCGCCCGCAGCACGCCATCCTCCGGCGTCCAGATCGCGTGGAACGGACGATCGACGATGTCGATGACGGTGCGGGCGAGGGGCGCAGGCATGCCTCCATTGTGGTGCATGCGCGCAGGGATCCCTGTTCCCCTTCCATCCATCCTCTGCTTCTCAGGCCCCTTCCCTCAACCCCTCCCCCTTCACGCTTCTCCACTTCTCTCTTCTGCGGGGGATCTCGCTTCCGCGGACCGTATTCGGCGATTTTCGGTACGCAGAGGAGAGATACCCCGCTGAGCAGAGAAAGCAATAGGCGCAGGAGCAAGCAAGGAGCAAGGGAAAGTAAAGGAGCAAGGTGGGGCAGCAGAGCACAGGAAACACAGGGTGGAGTGCGGATAGCAAGCAGCAGGCACTGGAACCATCCCACCCTCAGGTGGGAGGATGGTGCGAAACACAGTTCGGGGGGCGCATGGGCGGGGAAGCTGGAACGGTCGAGGTCACCGGCCTGTCGAAGCGCTTCGGCACCGTGCGGGCGGTCGACGCGCTGTCGTTCACCGCGCAACCCGGCCGTATCACGGGGTTTCTCGGCCCGAACGGCTCCGGCAAGACGACAACCCTCGCGATGGTGCTCGGTCTCGTGCGCCCGGACTCCGGCTCCGCGACGATCGGCGGGCTCCCCTATGCTGCGCTCGAGCGGCCCGCACTCACAGTCGGCGCATCGCTCGCCGCGAACTTCCACCCCGCCCACACGGGCCGCGCCCACCTCGACATCGTTCGGCGTGGGATCGGCCTCCCCAAAGCCGTCATCGCCGAGAAGCTCGACCTCGTGGGGCTCACCGCGGCGGCCGACCGCAAGACGGGTGGGTACTCGCTCGGCATGCGTCAGCGCCTCGCGCTCGCGGCCGCCATGCTCGGCGACCCCGAGGTGATAATCCTCGACGAGCCGATCAACGGCCTCGACCCCGAGGGCATCCGGTGGATCCGCCAGTTCCTCCGTCGACTCGCCGACGACGGGAAGACCGTGTTGCTCTCGTCGCACCTCCTCAGCGAGGTGCAGCAGACGGTGGACGATGTGGTGGTGATTCGCGAGGGATCCCTCGCCTACGCCGGCACGCTCACCGAGCTGCAGCGCGGCAGCGGCGAGCGCGCCGTTCTTGTGAGCGCGGGCGGCGATCAGGGCCGGCTCGCTGAGGCTCTACAGGCGGCGGGCGGGCACGTGCAGGGTGTGCGCGGCGACGCCATGCGGGTGACGGAGCTCGACCCCGAGCGGATCGGCCGCATCGCCCTCGAGGAACGGATCGCGCTCACCCACCTGAGCGTAGAAGCGAGCCATCTCGAGCAGAGCTTCCTGCAGCTCATCGCTGGGGAGGACTCATGAACCGGATCGCGCGGAGCGTCTCGGCCGAGGCGCGAAAGGTGCTGGCGACGAAACTGTGGTGGCTGCTCGCGGTCGTGCTCGCGGGCTATTCGGCGATGATGGCCGCACTGTTCGCGTTCATGTTCGGTGCGATGTCGGGGTCGCTGGGTGAGGAGTTCGGCGACGCCATGGGTGCCCCGCCCGCCGCGGTGCCGGCGCAAGCTGCGGCGGACATGGTCTACGCCTCGGTGACGACGTTCGGGTACGTGATCCCTCTGCTGTTCGGTGCGCTGATGGCGACAGGTGAGCTTCGGCATCGGACGCTCGGCCTCGCGTTCACGATCGAACCGCGGCGAGGGATCGTACTGCTCGGCAAGGCCATCGTGCTGCTCGGGTTCGGCCTGCTCATCGGCCTGGCGGGTCTCGTGGGCGCCGTGGGCGCGGGGGCGCCGACGCTGCTTGCACTCGAGGGCGGCCCGATGCTCGATACGCCGGAGACGTGGCTGCTGTTCGTTCGCGTAGTGATCGCGATGAGCGTGTGGGCGCTGATCGGGTTCGGGGTGGGCGTGCTGGTCCGCAATCAGGCGTTCACGATCGTGCTCGCGCTCGTCTTCACCCAGTTCATCGAGCCGGTGCTGCGGGCGGGGGCACAGTTTTGGGAGTGGAGCGCGCAGCTCGCGAAGTTCCTGCCGGGCGCCGCGACCGATGCGTTCGTTGGTGCGAGCGTCATGAACAGCATGTCGTCGCTCGACGCGTCATTCCCTGCGGGGGCCGAGCCGCTGACGGTGTGGGGCGGGCTCGGGGTGCTGCTGGCGTTTGCGGTGGTGGCGGTGCTCGCGGGGTGGGCCACTCGCTGGCGCGGCGACATCGTGTAGGGGCGAGGGATCCCTCGCCGTCCAGCATCCCTCCCCGACTCGGATACAGTGAAGCAATGGAAGATCGCTCACCGTCGCACGCGGCACCCGAGGCCAAGCATCCGCCCCGTACTGCCGGAGTCGAGCCGGCTGGCGCCGAGCTGACGGGCGCAGTGCGAACCGGTCTAACTCCCCCGCTGCGGGTGCTCCTCGGGCTCGCCGCCGCGGTCGTCGTGCTGGTCGGCCTGTCGCTCGGGCGCGAGATCGTGGGCCCACTCGCCATCGCGGCCGTGATCGTGATCATCTGCCATCCGATCCGTCACCCGCTCGAGCGGCTCGGCGTTCCGCGGTGGCTCGCGACCACCGCCGTCATCGTGCTCGCCTACGCGGTGCTCCTCGTAATGGCGCTCATGCTCGCCTACGCGGGCGCAGAGTTCACCAACCTGGTGATCAACTTCTACGGCGACTTCCGCGCCACGGTCAACGACATCGTCGACTGGCTCCACACGCTCGGCTTCGACACGCAGATCTCTGCGGCGCTCACCTCGATCCTCACCCCGTCGGCGATCATCGGTTTCGTCACCGAACTCGGCAGCAACACCCTGAACGTGCTCACAGCGCTCTTCTTCATCTTCGCCTACGTGCTGTTCATGGCGGCAGACGGGGCCCGGTACGGTCGCGCCGGCACCGACTTCGGTCGTTCCTCGGCGCCCGCCATGCGCCGCTTCCGCACCTTCAACGAGGGCGTGCGCCGCTACTACGTGGTGAACGCCGTGTTCGGGCTGATCGTCGCCGTGATCGACGGCCTCGCACTGTGGGCCCTCGGGATCCCGATCCCGATCGTGTGGGCGATTCTCGCGTTCGTCACGAACTTCGTTCCGAACATCGGGTTCATTCTGGGTCTCGTGCCACCGATGCTCGTCGGGCTCGTGGTCGGCGGCTGGCCGATGATGCTGCTCGTGATCGCCATCTACAGCGTCGTGAACGTCGTGCTGCAGGTGCTCGTGCAGCCGAAGTTCGTGAGCGACGCCGTGAACCTGAGCCTCACGCTCAGCTTCTTCTCCGTGCTGTTCTGGACGTTCGTCATTGGTCCGCTCGGCGCGATCCTCTCGATTCCGCTGACGCTACTCACCCGCGCATTGACCCTCGAGGGAGACCCGCAGAGCCGCTGGCTGCGTTGGCTCTCCGGCGACACTGCCGTGCGGGAGCACCCGGACGACCGCGAAGAGCACGACAGCGTGAGCCGAGCGACCTGAACGCCTCAGTGACTGGGTGAGCCGCGGGGCTCAGCGCGGGCGGAGCGGCGAGTGCTGCTGCACCCACGCATACATCGCGACGGCGGCCGCGGCCGAAGCGTTGATCGACCGGGTCGAGCCGTACTGGGTGATCTCGACCACCGCTTCCGCCGAGGCGATCGCCTCGGCGGTGAGGCCCGGACCCTCCTGTCCGAACAGCATCACGCACCGTTCGGGCCAGTCGAAGGTCTCCATGGGCACGCAGCCGGGCACGTTGTCGATCGCGATGATCGGGATCCCTTCGCCTGCAGCCCATTCGACCAGCGACGCGACGTCTTCCCGGTGTTCGACGTGCTGGTAGCGGTCGGTGACCATCGCGCCGCGCTTGTTCCACCGGCGCCGCCCCACGATGTGCACGGTGTCGGCCCCGAACGCGTTCGCGCTTCGCACGATGGAACCGATGTTCATGTCGTGCTGCCAGTTCTCGATCGCGACGTGGAAGGCGTGCCGCTTCTCGTCGAGGTCGGCGACGATCGCGTCCATGCGCCAGTAGCGGTACCGGTCGATGACGTTGCGGGTGTCGCCGTGTTCGAGCAGCTCGGGGTCGTAGCGTTCGGCCTCGGCCCCGGTTGGCCATGCGTCGCGCCCGCCCGGCCAGGGCCCGACGCCCGAGGTCGTGCGTTCGGGGTGGGGTGCGGGCTCAGCTGCTTCAGGCGGGGAATTCTTGGTCACCCGACCATTCTCGCAGTCGGCGGATCCGTTATCGTTGCGGCATGAGCAGCTCGTCGCCGACCGTCGTGATCGCCCCCGACTCGTTCAAGGGCAGCTGCACGGCTCCGGAGGCGGCGGCCGCGCTGGCGGCCGGGGTGCGTGCGGCGCTCGGGCCAGACGCGCGCGCGATCGAGGTGCCGCTCGCAGACGGTGGCGAGGGATCCCTCGACGCGCTCGTCTCCGCCTGGCACGGTGAAGTCCGCCCCGTGCCGACGACGGATGCGCTCGGCCGGCCCCGTAGCGGGCGCATCGGCGTGAGCGGCGACGGCCGCACCGCGATCATCGAGGCCGCCGAGGCGAACGGGCTGCCGCACGTACTCGATGCCCCGCTGCGCGCGCTCGACGCCGACTCGTTCGGGGTCGGCACTCTCGTAAGGGCGGCACTCGATGAGGGCGCCCGCGACCTGGTGCTGTGCCTCGGCGGTTCCGCGACGAGCGACGGCGGCGCGGGGATGCTGCGGGCGCTCGGTGCGAGGCTGCTTGATCGCGAGGGATCGCCGATCACTCCCGGGGCCCGAGGGCTGCGCGATCTGAAGTCGATCGACCTCACCGGGCTGCACCCCGCCGCGGGCGCGGCGCGGTGGCGGATCGCGTGCGACGTCGAGAACCCGCTGACGGGGCCGCGCGGGGCCGCCGCGGTGTTCGGGCCGCAGAAGGGTGCGACCGCCGCGGACGTCGCCGAGATCGACGCGGGCCTCGCGCAGTTCGCGCGGGTGCTCGCGGAGGGGAGTACGGAGTCAAGCGGGATCGCGGCCGCGGTCTCGCCGACCAACATTTCTGAGCTTCCAGGAATGGGCGCCGCCGGCGGTCTCGCCCTCGCACCGGTGACGCTCTTCGGCGGGGAGCTCGTGCCGGGCGCCGAGCTCGTCGCCGACGCCGCGGGGCTGCGCGAGGCGCTTCATGACGCCCGGCTCGTGATCACCGGCGAGGGGCGGCTCGATGCGCAGTCCCTGGACGGCAAGGTCGTGTCGCACGTGGTCGCTGCAGCCCCGGCAGGGGTGCCCGTCGTGGTCGTGGCGGGATCCCTCGCCCTGAGCGCAAAGGAGTGCCGTCGCGCCGGGATCACGGCCGCGTTCTCGCTCGCCGCGGGGCCCGCCTCACTGGAAGACCTGCAGCGAGACGCGGTCGCCCTGCTCGAGCAGGCCGGTTACCAGGTGGCGGCGCTCGCGTTTGCGGGGGCGTGACGCCCGCTACCCGCTGTCTGCTAGGCCGAAGCGCGATCCAGCAGCGCGACCTCAGATTCGGTGAGGTCGAGGGTCATGGACGCGAGGAGCGCGGGGAGCTGCGCAGTGTTGCGGGCGCTCGCGATGGGCGCCGCGACCGTGGGGCGGGCCCGCAGCCAGGCGAGCGAAACGGTCGCGACCTCGACCCCGCGAGCCCCAGCGATCTCGTCGAGCGCGGCGAGCACCGCACGGCCGCGGTCATCAAGGTAAACGGCGGCGCCCTCGGCGCGCGGGCTCGCCCCGGCCGCGGTCGCATCGGCAGCGTCGCGATACTTCCCGGCGAGAAACCCGCGCGCGAGCGCGTAGTAGGGGAACACGGCGAGGTCGGCGCCCTGAGCGGCGTCGCGCAGCCCGTTCATTTCGAAGTCGCGCTCGACGAGGCTGTAGTGCGGCTGCAGTGCGACGGGCATGTGGAGGCCGCCCTCGCGCGTGATGCGCAGCCACTCGGCGATCCGTTCAGCGCTGTAATTGGAGATGCCGATGGCGCGGATCTTGCCGGCGTCGACGAGTTCGGAGAACGCGGCGACAGTGCCCTCGAGCGGGGCGTCGGGGTCATCGTGGTGCGCGTAGTAGAGGTCGATGCGGTCCGTCTGCAGGCGACGCAGCGAGGCATCGGCGGCGGCGATCACGTTGTCGTGGGCGAGCCCGCGGTACTCGGGGTGGGAGAAGACCTTCGTGGCGACGACCACTCGATCTCGGGTGCCGCGCGCGGTGAGCCACTCGCCAATCGCGATCTCGGATTCGCCGCCCGTGTTGCCCGGCACCCAGTGGGAGTAGCCGTCGGCGGTGTCGATGAAGTCGCCGCCACCGGCGAGGAACCCGTCGAGCACCTCGAAGGAAGCCTCGCGATCGGCCGTCCAGCCGAAGACGTTGCCGCCCAGGGCGAGCGGGGCGATTTCGAGGTCCGAGGTTCCGATGCGGGTGCGCGCGATGCTGGTCATGCCTCCGAGGCTACCGGAGCGCACTGCAAGGGATCAGTGATGAGCCGAGGGATTACCGGCGCTACGAGAGGTCACCGGCCCTGCGAAGGGTCGCCCGTGAGGCGCCGGCCCCGTGCGACGTAGCCCTCCATCTCCTCGGGCGGCACCATGCTGCCGCCCGTGACCCACGCGAGGTGCGTCGAGCGCGCGAGGCGTTCGGGCGTGATCCCTCGCCGCTCGAGATACGCGCGGCCCGCCGCCGTACCGATGACGCGTTCGGGGCCAACGACCCCGGCCATGCCCGACGGTTCGGCACGCAACTCCTCGGTGTCGTCGAGGAGCGCGAGAGTGTGGAAAAGTGCGTCGTCGTCGACGGTGAGGTAGCCGTCGACGAGGCGCTGCATGGCGCGCCCGACGAAGCCCGAGGGGCGGCCCACCGCGAGCCCGTCGGCCGCCGTATGATTGTCGATGCCGAAGTCGCCGACGGCGACGCCGTCGTGGAGGCCGGTGGCGACGCCGAGCAGCATGCTCGGGCTGTGCGTCGGCTCCACGAAGATCGGGTGCACGTGGTCCCCGAATTCGGTGCGGAGGCCGAACGCGACCCCGCCCGGTCCGCCGCCCACGCCGCAGGGCAGATACACGAACAGCGGGTGCTCCGCGTCGACGGTGACGTCAAACGCGCGCAGCTGTCCCGCGAGGCGGCGCGCCGCGACGGCGTAGCCGAGGAAGAGGTCGGTCGAGTTCTCATCGTCGACGAAATAGCAGGAGGCATCCTGTTCCGCGCGCTCGCGCCCCTGCTGGACGGCCTCCGAGAAGTCGGCGTCGACCTCGACCACCTCGACGCCGTGCGCACGCAGCTTCGCCTTCTTCCACTCCCTGGCGTCGGTGGACATGTACACGGAGGCTTGAAAGCCGAGGCTCGCGGCCATGATGCCGATCGAGAGGCCCAGGTTCCCCGTCGATCCAACGATGATGCGCCTCGTCGCGAAGAATTCGCGGAGCTCAGGCGACGCGAACCGCGAATAGTCGACGTCGAGGGTGACAAGCCCCGCCTCGAGGGCGAGGGTCTCCGCGTGGTGGAGCACCTCGGCTATCCCTCCGCGGGATTTGATGGAGCCCGAGACCGGCAGCTCGCTGTCGAGCTTCAGCCACAGCCGGCCGGGCAGTTCGACTCCCGCCCGCTCCTCGAGGGCGCGGTGCAATCGGGGTGCGCCGCGCAGCGGGGATTCGAGAATCCCCTGGGTCGCGCCGGTTTCCGGGAACGCAACGCGGAAGTATGCGGCGAAGCGGCGGAGCCGGGCGGCGGCCTCGTCGATGTCCGCGGTCGTGAGCCCGACGTCGCCGAGCGCCTCCGCTGTCGCGGTGACGGCGGGAACGAACCACTCGGTCTCGTGCAGTGCGACGAGATCACTGATGACAGGGGCGCGCCGCTCCCACTCGTCGACGGTCGCGCCGTGGATCAGCTCGGGGTGTTCGTTCGCCGGGGTCATGCGACCAGTCTGCCCGATCGGTCGCGGCGCGTCACGGGTCGGGTGCCACTGGCTCGCGGGAGCGCTCTGTCGCCAGGCGTCTGGCGTTTGTTGTCTGTCGTCCAGGCGTCAGGCTTTAGTCGTCCGCTGGCAGCGCTAGGAGTCCGGTCTCACGATCGGGGCTCCAGAGCTCGATGCGCGACCACACTTCATCGCAGATGCGGGCGAGGTGGCGTCGCCCCTCGTAAGCGCTCGCGCCAGTCGGGTCGCCGAGCACTCCGTTCGGTGAGACGGCGCGGACGCCGGATTGCCTGAGCCTGCCGATGAGGCTCGCGAACGGTTCAACCGGCCCGGGCTCGGCGGCAGATGGGCGGACGCTGTCGGGGCGGATGGCGAGCATGAGCGACGTCTCCGTGCGGCCGGCGTGGAGGTCGGTCGCGTCGGCGGACCCCTCGACCGCGTCTCCGCACGGCGCCCACGCGAAATCGATGCCCACGGTCCCGAGGGTGTCTTCTTGTGTGGCAGTGCCTTCTTGGGTGGCGGTGCCTTCTTGGGCGAAAGTGCTTTCGGGCGTCTCGGCACGCAGCGCAGCGCTTGCGGCGGCGAGCGCGTCGACATTGCCGCCGTGACCACTGATGACGAGGATGCGGTCTGCCCACCGTGCAGCGGAGCGGCCGATCTCGATCAGCACGGTCGTGAGTGCGGCGGTGCCAATGCTCACCGTGCCGGGGAAGTCTTCATGCTCGCCGCTCGCGCCATAGCTTTGCGTGGGGCCGAGGAGCATGGGTACGCCGTGCGCGGCGGCAAGCTCGACGATGCTCTGTGCCACGAACTCGGCAACGACCGCGTCAACGCCAAGTGGCAGGTGCGGGCCGTGCTGCTCCGTTGCGCCGACCGGGATGACGAGCGTTCGGGCGCCAGCCTTGAAGCCGGCATCGGCCTCAGATCCGGCATCGGTCTGAGACCCGGCATCGATTTCGGTCCAGGCGCTGATCTCAAGCCAGCTGCGGTCAACGAGTGGGGGCGAGTTCAGCAGACGCCGCACAGTTCGTCGGCCGTGGCTTCCTCGGCAGGTGCGAGCTGCGCTACCGCGTGGTCGGAGTCCGCCTCTTCGAGGCTGTTCAGAAATGCTAAAAGGTGTTCCATGGGTCCCCGCTCCTTTGCTTCGGGATGTCGTGCTGCGTTGCTTACCCTTCTAGGGTAATGGCACCGAGTGCCAAAACTCAAGGGCGAGTTCTGATGCGCGTGTTTTCTGGCGCGCGAAAGCGCAGCACCGCGACACGCGGAACCGCGATCAACCCCTCGACGGGATCCCTACTCCCCCGGGAGCAGGTACGGGGAAATAAGGGCCGCGCGGTCCTCCTGGAGTGCCCGGCAGGGCGCCGAGCTCACGATCTCGCCGCGGCGCATGATGTGCGCCACCGTTCCAACCTCGAGGGCGGTCTCGACGAACTGCTCAACGAGGAGCACGCCCATGCCGTCGGCGGCCAACCGGACCAGTGCGTCGACGAGCGTCATGACCACCTGCGGGGCGAGCCCGAGCGAAAGCTCGTCGACCAGGAGAAACCTCGGGCGCGTGGCCAGGGCGCGGGCGACCATCAGCATCTGCTGCTCGCCCCCGGAAAGGAGCCCCGCACGCGTATCTCGCTTCTCGAGGAGGCGCGGGAACAGCGTGAATGTGCGCTCGAGCACCGAGCGAGAACGGTCGACGACCGCGAGGTTCTGCGCAACCGTCAGATGGGAGAAGACGCTTCGGCCCTGCTCCACCGTTGCGAGCCCTCGCCCCACACGACGGTGCATCGGCATGCGGTCGATGCGTTCGCCATCGAGCCGCACCTCACCCGTGACGGGGAGCACCCCCGTCACCCCCTCGAGCAGCGTCGTCTTGCCCGCCCCGTTCGCGCCCAGCAGGACCGTGATCTCGCCCGCCGGCACCGTGAGCGACACGTCGCGGCAGATCAGCAGCTCCCCGCGGCGGACGGAGACGCCGCGCAGTTCGAGTGCACTCATCGGGCGGTCTCCTTTCCGAGGTAGGCGGCGATCACACGGGCTGACTCGAGCGTATCGGCAACCGGCCCCGCGGCGATCACCCGGCCCTCCTCGAGCACCGTCACGCAGTCGGATGCGGCCCGCACGAACTCCATGTCGTGCTCGATGAGCAGCACGGCGCAGTCATACGCACGCGGCACCAGGTGAAGCCGCTCCGCGAGAAACTCCCGCTCCGCCTCCCCGAGGCCCGCCGCCGACTCGTCGAGCAGGAGCACGCTCGGGCTTGCTGCGAGCGCCGCCGCGATCTCCAGGATGCGCCGGCTGCCGACGTCGAGCAGCCGCACCGGCACGCGGGGCGCCGGGAGGCCCAAGAACTCTCGCGCGGCCTCGCGCTGCGCCTCAGTACTTCGGGGTGCGGCGGCACGGAGGTACTGCTCGACGGTGAGCGTGGTCACGGCGCGGCTCTGCTGGAACGTGCGGCGGATCCCTCGCCTCGCCCGCGCGTGAGCAGGCACGCCCTCGAGCACACCGCCCTCGAACCTCACCTCGCCCGCGGCTTCGGGGAGGAACCCGGTCACCGCGTCGACGAGCGTCGACTTGCCGGCGCCGTTCGGTCCGATAAGGGCGTGGACCTCACCCGCGCGGAGGTCGAGGTCGACCGCATCGAGTGCACGGTTGCCGCCAAACTCCACGGTGAGCCCGCGGATCTCGAGGCGAGGCCGGGGCGAGGGATCCCCCGCAGCTGTAATCTCCGCCGCAGTTCCTGCCGCAGTACCCTCGACCTCGCCGACACCCTTCTCACGTGAGTGTGCACCCGGGGGGTCAACGTGCACCTGGGGTGTGGCCCCCGAGGTACACACTCGCCCCCCGTGTGCACGCTCAGCCGGGAGGGGAGGGAAGGGCTGGAGGGAAGGGAGGGAAGGGAGGGAAGGGAGGGCCTGGGCGCCACTACCAACCCCCGCGGAGGTGTCGCACGAGGTGCGCTCGTCGCGGAAGGCGCGGTCCTGCAAACGATCCCTCATCTGCTCGGCAATCCCGCCGTTCCCACGCCGCAGCACATCGAACGCACCGAGCGCGAGCAGCGCGTTGCCGACGTCGAGCGGCAGGCCGATCCGCCGCAGCGCCTCGGGCACGAACACCCCGAACAGCCCCGCGAGCAGCGCGCCGCTGAAGATACTCGCACCGCAAAGCACCGCGGTCGCGAGGTGCACCATCGACGTGAGCGGGGTGAACACGCTCGTCGTGAGGAGCCCGTACTGGCCGGCGAGCATGCCGCCCGCAATCCCCGCGAACAGCGCCCCCGCCGCGAACGCGGTCGCCTTCGACCACCAGGCCCGAATGCCGAGTGCGGCGGCCGCGCGCTCGCTCCCCCGCACCGCGGACCACGAGAGCCCGTGCGAGGTCCTCCCCAAGGCCCAGATTACGAGCTGCAGCACGATGAGCAACCCCCAGGAGAGCGCGAAGAACCAGCGCGGGTCGTCGAAGGGAGCTGCGGGAACGACCGAGATCCCTTTCCCGACGCCCGGGAAGCTCCCCTGCCGGAGCACCAGATCGAACGCGGCCGCGAACCCGAGGGTGACGACGGCGAGTTCGACGCCGCGGATGCGGGCCGTCGCGAGCCCGAGCAGCAGGCCGATGGGCGCGGTGGCGACGCCGCCAATGACGACGAGCAGCGGGAACGGTGCTTCCGGCCACTGCAGCGCAATCCAGGAGACCACCCAGCCGCCGATCGCCGCGAACGACATCTGGCACAGCGTGATGATGCCGACCTGATTCGTGACGACCCCGATGCCGCGGGCGATCATCGCACTGATGGCGACGGTGGAAAGGAGGTACACCCAGTAGAGGGGCAGGAACCCGCCGAGCAACGCGATCACCACGGCGAGCGCAATCCAGATCGCACTCGTCGGCACCGTACGAGACCCGAACCTCGGAACCGCGCGACCGACGTCAACGGACCGCATCCCACACCTCCCGCCGCCGCAACCAGATGAGCGCCACCAGGATGATGACGAAAGGGATCGCGCCTCGGAAATCTGCAACCAGAGGGATCCGCGCTCCCGCGCCCTCGATCGCGCCGATCGCGAGCCCGCCGACCGCCGCCACCCAGACGTTCGAGAATGCGCCGAGGAGGCCGGCCGCGAGCGCCGGGACGATGAAGAAGGACATCGTCTCGAAGGGCGGGTTGCGTGTCGGGGCGACGAGCATGAGCGCGAGCGCCGACAGCACGCCGGTCGCCGCCCACACGGCGACGCTCAGCCGCCGCGAGTTCACGCCGAGCAGCTGCACGGTCACGGGCCGCTCGGACATGGCCTGCAGCCGGAGGCCGAGGGTCGAGTAGCGGAGCAGCAGCGACAGCCCGGCCGCGATGACGATGGTCGCGGTCAGCGCCACGACGGTCGTCAGCGAGATTCGTACGCCGCCAACTTCGAAGGAGATGGCGGGCACGAGGCTCGGCATGATGCGGGGCGAATCCCCGAAGAGCCTGAAGCCGAGCGTGAGCAGCACGATGAGCAGCACCACCGCGACGACCGCGCGCACAGTGGCGCTCGGCTCGCCGAACCAACGGGCGAGCACCCAGCCCGCGAATCCGGCGGTCACCCCGGAAATGGCAACGCCGGCGACCACCGCGAGCGGCCACGGGAGACCCGCACCGAGCAGGCTGTAGCAGCCGTAGGCACCGAGCGCGCCGAGCGCGGCCTGGCTGAAGTTCAGCACCCCGACGAGCCGATACAGCACGACCACGCACACGGCGAGGATCGCGTAGGTGGAGCCGGTGACGAGGCCCGCAATGGTGCTCTCGATCATCGGCCGCCTCGCTGCGCCGTGCGGTGGTCGTGCGTGTCGGTCATGGTGCGCTTAGGGCTGGGGAACCTCGACCCAGTCGCCGACCGGGATCCAGCCCTCCTCCGTGGCCTGCACCATCATGCTCGCGCGGTTGGGGTTGTGCGCCTGCGCGTCGGTGTAGACGTACGGCATGCCCATGAGGGGGTTCGAGATGTCGCCCGCATCGAGGAGGGCCTGGCGGACCGATTCGGCGGTGATGTCACCGTCGATGCCGCGGAGCACGTCGACGAGGATCTGGGCGCTCACGTAGCCGCCCTCGGACAGCGAGGTGATCTTCACGTCGGCCTCATCGAGCGTGGAGCGCCACTCGGCGACCTCGGGGTCGTCGCTCGTGAAGGGGAGGAACTCGGAGTTCGCGTACACGTTGCCGGTCGTGCCCTGCGCCTGCAGGGCCTCGATCGCGGCCTCGGTGTACACGTTCGTGAGCATGAGCCAGTCCGCCTGCTCGAAGACGCCCTGCTGCTTCACCGCGTTCATGAACGCCACGCCCTCGGGCTCGGTCGGGTTGAGCACGACCGCGTCGCAGCCCGCCTCCTTCACCGCGAGGATCGAGGGCGTCGGGTCGTCGCCAAGGTTCACCGCGGTGTCGACGTGGGTGAAGGTCACGCCCGTGTCATTCTGCCAGCGGTCGAGCAGTTCGAGGTAGGGCTCGGTCAACGATTCGCTCTTCAGGATCACGGGGCAGATCTTCTCCGCCTCGAGCTGGTCCTTCGCGAAGTAGAGGAGGCTCTCGTAGCCGTTGAAGGTGCCCGCGTTCACAGGGGCGATGTTCTGCGAGGTGAAGCAGGATCCCTCAATCCCTGTGCCCATGATCGAGACGATGTCGTTCTGCTCGTAGAACGCCGCGTTCGCGCTGCACTCGACGAGGCTCGCGGCGCCCGCCATCGCGACGACGCCCTCCTCGTTCACGAGCCGCCTTGCGGCCTGGCTCGCCTGCGCCGGGTCGGCGCCGTCATCCTCCGAGATGAACTCGATCATGCGGCCGTTGATGCCACCCTCGGCGTTCACGCGGTCGAACACGGCCTGCGCGGCGCCCGGCACCTCGGGGAACGGTGCGGGGCCCGTGATCGAGCTGATCGCGCCGATCTTGATCGGGTCGGCGTCGCTCGCGGCGGCATCGCCGGATCCGTCACCGGAGGCGCAGCCCGCAAGGAGCAGGCCTGCGAGGGTGGTGAGGGCGAGCGCGGAGAGCGCGCGTTTGCGGTACTGGGGCATTCGGGTGTCTTTCTCTTGTGTGTGAAGATACTCGTACGCGGAGCGCAGCCGAGCCGCGCCTACCGAGGGGCAGGGCGCAAAGATGTCTCTCTGAGGTCAGTCGGCGGTGGGGTCGCCCACGTCGGCGGCCTGCGGGCCGGCCTGCAGCGAAGCCTGGGGCACACTGCCCCGCTTCGGCCACGACGGGATGCGCACACGGGGTGTGATCACGTTCCAGACACGGGTGCGCAGGGCGCCACGGATGACGCCCGTGCCGTACGATGCGTCGTCGAGGAGGCGCAGGGCGAGGCTACGAATGGGGCCGAGGCGTGTCGGCCGCAACAGGTGATCCCTCACCGGCTCCCACATCATCGCCGCAGCGATGCCGCGCGCAGATCGCGAGAACGGGGCGGCCGCAAGGACCCCCCAGCCCACGGGCCACCAGTCGCGGCGGAGCAGGTGCCCCATCCAGAACGCATCGGACCACAGGGATCTGGCCGCCATCTCGATGGCGACCGAGAGCGGGATCTGGGGCCCGAGGATGCGGCGCTGACGCAGCACCTCGTACACGAATATCGCTGGCGCGAGGAGTCGCACCACGCGGAATCTGCTCGAGAGCGCGGCAACGACCGCAAGGCCCGAGGCCGAGGGACGGGCAGGGATCAACCGGCCCGGGTGGCGCGCCTCGAGCGGGGCCGCAGACCCGCCGTACATGCCGCGACGGCTCGAGAATTCCTTGAGCGAGGTGCGCACCTCGTGGTGATTCACGACGTCGGTGACGTAGCGGACGGTCCAGCCGGATTCGTGCATCCGCCAGAACAGGTCGACGTCTTCGCCGACCCTGAGGCCGGGCTCGAAGGGCGGGTCGGTGACCGCCGCGCGACGAACGATCACGGAGGCGCTCGGAAGCCAGCCCACTGGCACGCCGTAGACTACGCGACTGGGGTCGGGCCCCATGTCGAGCTCGGATCTGGTCTCCTCGTAGAGTTCGATCGAGGAGGCCCCGAGCACGGCCGGGCGCACGCGCGGGCCGACCGCGCCGACGAGCGGGTCGTCAAAAAGTGGCCTGAGTCGTGCGATCCAGTCGGGTGCGGCGAGCGCGTCGGCGTCGATGAACGCGACGAAGGGCGCCGTGGTGGCCGCGTAGCCGCTGTTCCGCGCACCGCCGGGGCCGCCGTTTTTCGAGCGCACGACGAGCCGCGCGCCGGCCGCCTCGGCCACCCGCTTGATTCGGGCGGCATCCGCCTTCGCGGAGGCGTCGTCGACGACGGTGACCGGGATCCCTTGCCCGGCGAGCGAGGCGAGGCAGCGCTCGAGCGGCCCCGCGTCGCCGTGCACCGGGATGACGATCTCGACGTCGTCCACTGCGCGCACCTCGGTGGGCAGCGGGTCCGCAATGCCGCGGTCGAGCAGGTAGATCGCGGCCTCGCGTTCCTCGCGTGTGGTCGCGACGATGCCGCGGCGGTTCGCCGCGTAGAGCTTACGGGCGAAGGGCCGGACCAGCTCCGGCAGGAGCGTGACCTCCCACGGCGAGCCGCCGATGGTCACTTTCCCGGCACGGAACGCGACACCCGAGGTCCACGCGAGCGGTGTGCTCGTCGTGAACTCCGAGGTCTCGTAGGTGCGCGCCGGTGGCACGGGGAAGGTGGGCGGTCCCCAATCCGAGCGCGCCGAGTCCCCCACGCGCCCCGCCTTCCTGGGCATCAGCACTGTTGGTTACTCCACGAGCTTTTCGACGGGGCGCTTCGCCGCCGGCTTCTTCGGCGTCTGCTTCTTCGCTGCTGCGGAGTCGGGTGCGGGGGCACCCGTCGCGCCGAGCACGGCTTCGAAGCCCTCGGGGATGAGCAGGTCGGCGGGGCTCAGCTCGCCGATCGACTTGTGCCCGAGGCCGAGCACCGCCGAGTCGAGACCCATGCGGAGGAGGTCGAGCACGTTCTCAACGCCGGTCTGGCCGTTCGCGCCGAGGCCCCACAGGTAGGCGCGGCCGATGAGCACTGCCCGCGCGCCCAGTGCGAGCGCCTTCGCGACGTCGCCACCGCGGCGCACGCCGCCGTCGAGCAGCACCTCGATCTGGTCACCAACAGCGTCCGCCACGGCGGGAAGGCAGCGGATCGCTGCGGGAGTGGTGTCGAGGTTGTTGCCGCCGTGGTTCGACACGGAAATCGCGTCGGCCCCGATGTCGATGGCACGCTTGGCGTCATCAACCCGGGTGACGCCCTTGAGCATGAACTTGCCGCCCCACTCCTTGCGCAGCCACTCGATGTCCTCCCACGACGGCGGCGGGGTCTGCATCCACTCGCCGTAGGCCTGGAAGAACGTCGGGGCGGGGCCCGTCGGCGGCTTCAGGTTCGGCGCGGTCAGGTCGGGCAGGCCCGAGAGCAGCCACTTCAGCGTCCACTTCGGGCGGATGATGCCTTCGGGTGCCATCTTGATGATGGCCGGGAGGTTCATGCGCTCAGGGATCGCGGGGCTGCCCCAGTCGCGGCCGATCGAGAAAGACCAGTCGGTGGTGGAGATGAGCCCGACGGCGCCGGCCGCGCGGGCACGCTCCATGCGCTGCACCATGGCCTCGCGGGAGCCCGTCCAGTACATCTGGAAGAACGTGTTCTCGTTCGCTGCGGTGACCTCTTCGACCGGCTTCGACGCAAACGAGCTCAGCCCCATCGGGATGCCGCGGGCCTGCGCGGCCTTCGCCACCGCGACCTCGCCCTCGGGGCGGATCGCCTGCACACCGGTCGGGGAGATCATGACCGGCATGGATGATGGGATGCCCATGATCGTGGTAGACAGGTCGCGGTCGGGCTGGTGACCGGCGACGTGCGGCGCGAATTGGAGATCGCCGAAGGCATCCATGTTCTCCTGCGGCGTGCGACCGCGCTCAGAGCCTGCGACCAGTGCCGCGTACACCGAGGGCGGCAGGAATGCCTTCGTCCTCCGCTGCGCTTCGAGCACCGTCTCAAACCACGGGTTCTTCTTCCACGGCCACAGATTCGCCATGATGACCTCCTCGTCACGGGTCTTTCGGTCAATTATCGGGTAAAATCTTCGTCGCATACATTTTGGCATCGAGTGCCATAATTCGCAACGCGGTTGTGAAACTCGGGTTTGCGTGCTCGATTTCTGTCCGTGGGCGACCCGGCGGAGGGATCCCTATCTTCGAAGGATCGCGCTGAGCGCGGGCGCCACATCCCTGTAGCCGCGGAGCACGTGGCAGGTGCCCCGGCCTCGCGAGGCGATCTCGCGACCGAGTTCGATGTCCTTCTCTCCCGTCGCGTCGAGCAGCACGTCCACTCGCGGCAGCTTGGCGGCGATCGGCCTCGGATCCGGCCCCGCGTTGTGCACGCAGTCGGAGAGGAGGATCACGCGCGCCTCTCGGGAGGGCACCCCCGCAAGCTCGCGCGCGGCGACCTCGAGCGGGAACGCGACGTTCGTGAGCCCCCGAGCCGGGATGTGCAGGATCGCGTCGAGCAGTTCCATCGGTCGCACGGCCTCGCCAAGGTGCAGGAGCACCGCGGCGTCGGACCAGAATGCGACCACCGCGAGGCGGTCGTGGGTGAGCTCCCCCGCAAGCGCGCCGACCGTCGCTGCAGCCGTCGCGATGCGCTCGCCCTTCATCGACCCCGACACGTCCACGAGGAGCACGACGGAGCGCTTCGTGCGGAGCCGCTCGCGCACCAGGATGTCCTCATCCTCGGGTACCGGAGTTTCGGCGAGCACCTCGATCGTGCGGTCAAGGTCAATCTCGTCCGAGGACCCCCGGTAGGCGAGCGTTTCGAGTTCCCCGAGCCCACGACGGGCCGTCTCGTCGATGCGCGGTTTCGGGATCGACATGCGCGATGCGATCGCTCGCGCGAGCGCCCGCACCTGCGGGTCGACCTGCACCTCTTCCTCGGGTGATCCAACAACCGATGCCGGTTCGTCGGTCTCCCCCGGGGCGGTCGCTCCCGACTGTTCGGGCCCGCCGGGGCGCCGGGAGCCACCGCCCAGGATCGCCGAGCCGCTTTTCCCGCTCGCGTCGTGCAGCAGCGGCGCCTCGTCGAGCTGCTTGGGTTTACGCCGAAGCGGCTTGCCCTGGGCCTGCTTCTTCCGCGGGCCTTTCCGCTCGATCGGCGAGTCCGCCGCGACGGCTCTTCATCCCGGTGCTGCCGTGTGTGGTTCGAGGATGAAGCGGTCCTCCCAGATTTCGCGGAGCACCCGCTCCGGAGTCGTCTCGATCGCCTCATCGACGTGGATCCGCGCCGACAGGCCCACCGTCATCGCGTCGTAGAAGAGCTCGGGGTAGCTCTCGTCACCCGGCTCGTCGAGGCCGCGCAGGTCCGCGAGTTGCGCGGCGATCAGTGCCGTGTCGATCGCGCCGCGCACGCTCGACCCCTGTCGAACGTCGGGGTGCTCACGAGTCGCCCGCGTGACGGCGACGGCGTCAGCGACGATGCGTTCGCCAAGCTCACCGGACAGGCCCGAACGCAGCGCGGTGATCCGCTCCTCCGCTTCCGCGTCCTGGTAGTCGACGACGATGCGGTTCAGCCGATCATGCACGCTCGTGGAGAGCCTCGCCGTGCCGATGTTGTCGAAGGGGTTCATCGAGGCCACCACCCGGAATGTGGGCTTCGCCACGACCCTGCCAACGCGGGGCACCGTGATCGCTCGGTCGCCCATCGCCATGAGGAGCGTGTTCATCGTGTCCTCGGGGGCGCGGTTCAGCTCCTCGATGTAGAGGAAGCCGCCCTCCTGCATGGCTTCGACGAGCGGGCCCGGCACGAAGTTGTCTGCGGAGTAGTCCTCCCGCAGCACACGCGCCGGGTTGTGGTGCCCGACGAGCTTCGCCGGGGTCAGGTCGGCGTTCCCCTCGACGAAGAAGAGCGGGATGCCCCACTCCTCCGTGATGGCTTTCAGGATCGTGGTCTTACTGGTGCCCGGCGGGCCCTCGAGCAGCAGGTCGCGACCCGCGCCAACGGCTGCGAGCGTGAGTTCGACCTCACGCTCGCGGCCGACGACGCGCGCCATGACCCGCTCGCGAGCTTCGGTGGAGGCGCTGAGTGATGGGCGCGAATCAGTCAAAATTGCTGGTGTCCTCTCGGTGCAGGTTCTCTACAAGCAGCCTATTCCTTTACCGGCGCGGGGTTGTAGCCCGGCTGCAGGAGGTGCCCCGCGTCGACGGGCACGGTGACACCGGTCACCTTCGCGGCGAGGTCCGAGTTGAGCCACAGCGCCGCGTCGGCGATGACCTGCGGCTCCATGAACCCCGTGCCCTTCAGCGCATGGAAGGAGTAGCCGGCTTCGAGGAGGGCCTCCTCGGTTCCTTCACCGGCGGGCTTGCCGGACATCATGTCCCACGCGCCCTGCCAGTTCGTCATCGGCGTGAGAATCGCACCCGGATGCACCGAGTTCACGCGAATTCCGTGCTTCGCGTACTCGAGCGCGAGGGTCTTCATGAGGCCGACGACGCCGAACTTCGACGAGCAGTAGTGGGCATAGTTCTCACCGGGTTCGATGCCGTTGATCGACGAGGTCATCACGATGGAGCCACCGCCGTTCTCCATCATGTGCGGGAGCACAGCCTTCGCCGACTTCCACACGCCCGTGAGGTTGACATTGATCATGTCGTCCCAGGCTTCTTCGCTCAGCTCGTGCGCGGGAGCAAGCGAGAAGATACCCGCATTCGCGATGAGGATGTCGATGTGTCCGAACTCCGCAAGCCCCTTCTCAACGGCGGCGTCGAGATCCGCCTGCTTCCGTACGTCCCCCACGACCGCCACGATTCGGCGGTCGAGGGCTTCCACCTGTCTCACTGTCTCGTCGATGTCGGCCTGCTGCGCCATCGGATAGGCGACCGATCCGATCTGCTCGAGCGTATCGATGATGATGACGTCTGCGCCTTCCCTGGCGCAGGTGAGCGCGTGCGCCCGCCCCTGTCCTCGTGCCCCACCGGTGATGAGGGCGACTTTGCCTTCAAGCATTCCAGCCATGGTGTTGTTCCAATCTTTGTTGTGTGTTGTGTGTGATCTATCGCTGAAGCCGCGTTTACAACTGACCGCCGGCGTCGACCACCTGGGTCGTGCCCGTGACGTACCGTCCGTCATCGGATACGAGGAAGAGGATCGCGTTCGAGATATCTACGGGGTCCGCCGCTGCAATCGGCAGGCGGTTCAACGTGCGTGCAGCCACCTCGAAGTCCTCGCGCGTCGGGTTCTCGAGGTCCGGACGGAAGAGCTTGTACGTCGGCTCGTTCAGGATCATGTCCGTCGCAACTGTCGACGGATGGATGGTGTTCACGCGAATGGATTCAGGAGCGAACTCCTTCGCGAGCACCTTCGCAAGCATCACGAGGCCGGCCTTCGCTGCCGAATAGTGCGCAGTCCCCGGGTTGGCGTAGATAGCTGCGAGCGAGCTCGTGATCACGACCGATCCCCCGCGTTTACCCGCCCGGATATGCGGCATGGACGCCTTAAGCGTCTTCCAGACGCCGGTGAGGTTGACGTCGATCATCGTCTGCCAGGTGAGCTCGTCCATGTCGAGCGAGGAGGCCGGTGTCGAAATGCCGGCGTTCGCGAGCACGATGTCGAGCCGGCCGAGTTCGGCAACGCCCTCATTCACTACCGCGGTGAGCGCGTCGAGATCTCGGACGTCGGCCTCTCGGGCAATGATGCGACGGTCGAGCGCCTCCACCAGACGTACAGTCTCCTGCAGGTCCTCGGCGGTTGCCGTGGCATACGGTACGGTTTCGACCTGCTCCGAGATGTCGACCGCGATGATGTCGGCGCCCTCCTGCGCGAGCCGAACCGCGTGCGAGCGGCCCTGCCCCCTCGCCGCACCCGTGATGAATGCGACTTTTCCTTCGAGCTTCCCAGCCATGTCCTGACTCCTTCGTCACTTACTTCTTGTTTGTGAAACCGGCGTCGACCGGCAGTGTGACGCCGGTGACGTAGCGTCCGTCGTCGGACACCAGGTAGAGGATCGCGTTCGAGATGTCGACGGCTTCGATCATCGGGACCGGCAGAGCATTCGCCATCGCCTGCCCCATCTGAGGATCCTGCTCCAGGAACTTCTGCATCGTCTCGTTGACGACCATCGGCGTATTCACCCCGGTCGGGTGCACGGTGTTCACTCGGATCGAGTGTTCCGCGAGGTAGTTCGCATACCCACGCATGAGGCCCACGACGCCGTGCTTCGCTGCCGTGTAGCTGAGACCACCGGGGGTATCGCCGCCGATCCCGTTCAGCCCGGCAGTGGAGCTCGTGATCACGATCGACCCGCCGCCACGCTCGATAAGCGATGGCTTTGCAACCTCGATGGTGTTGTAAACGCCAGTGAGGTTGATGTCGAGCACATCTTGCCATTCCTCCTCGACCGGATTGAGAGAGAGGGCCGCGATGCCAGCGTTCGCCAGCACGATGTCCACACCGCCGAGTTCGGCGATGCCCGCGTCGAATGCAGACTGCAGTGCTGCGCGATCCCTCACGTCGGCTTCAGTAGCGATGATGCGACGGTCGAGCGCCTCCACCTGCTGCACGGTCTCCTGCAGGTCCTCGGGCGTCGCCATCGGATATCCGACCGTCTCCACCTGCGCGCACAGGTCGACCGCGATGATGTCGGCGCCCTCCTGCGCGAGCCGAACCGCGTGCGAACGGCCCTGCCCCCTCGCCGCGCCCGTGATGAATGCGACTTTTCCTTCGAGCTTTCCAGCCATGTCCTGACTCCTTCGTCTGTTCATTTCGGTGGATGGGATTCGCGCCCCGCTCGGTTTCTCGGGTGACGCACCGGCGCGCCGTGCGTCACCCGAACGTCGTACCTACTTGATCGACGCCCCGGCGTCGACAGGAATCTGCCCACCAGACACGTAGTACGCGTCGTCAGAGGCGAGCCACGCAACTGCATTCGAGACGTGGACGGGGTCGATGAACCCGATGCCGAATGGATTCAAGCCGCCGAAAGCGGGCTCCGCGTCTTCCAACGTTGGATGCTCCAGGTCGGGCCTGAAGAGCTTGTACGTCGTTTCATTCTTCACCATGGGCGTGTCGATCGCGTTCGGGTGAATGGTGTTCACTCTGATCTGGTGAGGCCCAAGCTCATTTGCGAGGACCTTCATGAGCCCTACGATCGCATGCTTTGTCGTGGTGTAAGCCGCAACATTTGCAAGCCCCTTGAACCCGGCGAGCGAAGAGATGATCACGACCGAACCGCCCGGACCAGATGCAATCAGGTGCTCCGCTGCGGCCTTATACGTGTGCCACACACCCGTCACATTGATATCCATGAGGTCCGCCCACGATTGCTCCTCAATGCGGTGGGTTTCGGTGCCGAAAGTGAAGATACCGGCATTCGCGACCACGATGTCGAGGCGACCGAGCTCGGCGACGGCAGCGTTCACGTCTGCGGTCAACGCGTTGATGTCGCGAACATCAGCGGTGGAGGTGACGATTCGGCGATCGAGAGCTTCCACCGCTCTCACCGTTTCCGCGAAATCATCGGAGGTTGCGGCGTCATAGAACGGAGCCACCGATGGAACCTCAGTCACGAAGTCGACTGCGATGATGTCGGCTCCGTCCTGTGCGAGTCGAATGGCGTGGGTGCGCCCTTGCCCGCGGGCAGCACCGGTGACGAGTGCGACTTTTCCTGCAAGCTTTCCGGTCATGATGTCTTGACTCCTTCGTGCTTGTTGTGCGCTACTTCGATATAGGGGTCGCGCCCCGCGATGTGACGGGGTCGGAGCACCGGCGCGCCGTGATCCGACCCCGGGACGGCTGCACCGGGCTGAGTCCGGTGCAGCCACTACCCGCTAGTACTGCGAGAGGCCGCCGTCAACGGCGAGCGCGTGACCGGTCACCCAGTCGGACTCGTCAGAGGCGAGGAAGAGCACCCCGTTCGAGATCGCGCGCGGCGGCATCATGCCCGGGATCCACTGGGTGAACATGCCGCCAAGCAGCTCGTTCTCGGCGAGGCCGCGGTGGAACCCGCTCTCCTCCACCGCCATAATGCCCTGTGCCATCGGGGTGTCGACACCGCCGGGGTGGATGCTGTTGACGCGGATCTTGTCTTTCGCGAGCTCCTGCGCGAACGACTTCGCCATGCCCGTCACTCCGTACTTCGACATGTTGTACGCCATATTGAACGGGCCAGCCTTCAGGCCGTTTGCGGAGCTCGTGAGAATAATCGAGCCGCCGTTTCCGGCCTCGATCATCGCGGGGACCGTCGCCATGACGGTGTTCCACACGCCGATGAGGTTGATGTCGATCGTGGTGCGCACGATTTCGGGAGTCATCTCGTGCCACGGGCCGACGATGTCGATGCCGGCGTTTGCGGCGACGATGTCGAGGCGGCCGAGCTCTGCGATGCCCGTGGCGACGACCTGCTTGAGCTTCTCGAGATCCCTCACGTCGCAGGTCTCAGCGATGATGCGGCGGTCGAGCGCTTCAACCTGACGCACGGTCTCCTTGAGGTCTTCCGCATTCGCCGTTGCGTAGGGAACACCCTCAACCTGCTCGTCGATGTCGATCGCAATGATGTCGGCGCCCTCTTCCGCGAGACGCAGTGCGTGCGCACGACCCTGACCGCGAGCCGCTCCCGTGATGAACGCGACCTTGCCCTGGACTCTTCCGGCCATAACCATTCCTCGTTTCTCTGTGAGTGAGATATCAGGCGGATGACCCGAAGGCAGGCGCACTCCTCCTTGTGAGCGGCTATGTCAACGGGTAGCACCCGCAATGTCCAGCCTAGTGGCACCCGGTGTCGTTTGGAAGGGGGTGCGCCCGTCATTCCCAGCGCGCGTGCAGCCTCAGACCCTCGGCAACAGAGGCGGCGAGCCTGAGCCGCGAGAGACCCGCTTCACGCTGCGCACGCGGTAGGCTGCCCAGTGGAGACGAATGATGCAAATGGATTCCGTAAGCGACACGCGCGCCACCCCCCAGGCTCGCCCCGGCCGGGCACCTGCGACCAGCCACGCAGAGCTCAGCGGGATCGCACTCGAACTCTTCCTCGAACGCGGATACGACGAAACGACCATCGATGACATCGTCGGGGCCGCGAAGATCGGGAGGCGCACATTCTTTCGCTACTTCAGTTCGAAGAACGAGCTACCTTGGGGTGAATTCGGTGACCTGCTCGGAACGATGCGCGAGACCCTTGCCGGCGCCGATACCGGCACGCCGATCGTCGAGGTACTCCGCAACACGGTCGTGCGCTTCAACGATTTCCCGAGCAGCGAGCGTGACGCGCATCGCGGCCGGATGCAGCTGCTCTTCTCCGTCCCGTCGCTCATGGCGTACTCGACCCTAAAATACGCGGACTGGCGCACCGTCATCGCGGAGTTCGTCGCGCGCCGCCGCGGAGAGTCCGTCGACGATCTCACCCCGCAGTCGGTCTCGTGGGCGTGCCTCGGCCTGTGTCTCGCGTCGTACGAGCGCTGGCTCACCGACCCCAAGGCGGACCTGCTCGAGACCATCGACCGATCCTTCGAGACCGCGGCTTCGCTGTTCGGTGAGGCGCAGCACTGAGTTGATGACGCACAGTGCGCACACCGTCATCGTCGGAGCGGGGGCCGCAGGCGTGCCGCTCGCGGCCCGGCTCGGCGCAGACCCCTCGAGGAGGATCACGCTGCTCGAAGCAGGGCCCACGGCCCGCGTTCCTGCCGACCTGCTCGACGGCTCCACGATCCGGGGCGCCGTGCCCGGCTACCATGACAACTGGGTCTACGGGGCGGAGCTCACCCCACAGCGCGAAACGACGATCGCTCGGGGCCGCGTGCTCGGCGGCTCGACGACCATCAACGGTGGCTATTTCGTGCGCGCTACCCGCGCGGATTTTCGCCGGTGGGCCGAGGTTGGTGGGGCGCACTGGCAGCCCGACGCGGCGCTCGGGGTGCTCCGCGACCTCGAGCACGACCTCGACCGTGGCGCGGATCCCGCCCACGGCATCGACGGACCGATGCCGGTCACTCGTCCACCGCAGACGGGCCACGCATCGGCCGCGTTCATCACCGCCGCGCGCGAGCTCGGGTTCCCGGCAGAGAACGACAAGAACGCGCAGGGATCGCCGGGCGTCGGCGCCGTGCCGTCGAACACGGTCGACGGCACCCGCGTGAACACCGGGCTCGCCTACCGGGATCAGCTGGACGCCTCGACGCGGCTCACGGTTCGTGGCGGGGTCCGGGTGCTCCGCGTCGTCACCGATCAGGGCCGCACCGTCGGTGTGGAAGTCGCGGCTGGGCCGGGCGACTCCACCGAGATCATCGAGGCGGACGAGGTCGTGCTTGCGGCCGGCGCGATCTCGACCCCGCAGCTGCTGCTCTTGAGTGGTATCGGGCCTGGTGAGGAGCTGCAGTCCCTCGGAATCGAGGTGGTCAGGGATCTGCCCGTCGGGTCGGCGTTCAGCGACCACCCGAATCTCGCAATCTCGTGGCGCACGCGGCCCGGGGTCATCGACCTTGTCGCACCGTTCGCGTTCCCGACCGCGCTCAACTTCGACGCCGCGGCGCGTGACCCGGGCCTGATGCCCCGGCCCGAAGGAGACCTCGAGATCCTGCTTGCCTCGAAGCCGCTGGAGACGTTGCTCACGGATCAGCCCGGGGGCGATGTGCTGCAGTTCCTGATCGCGCTGCAGGAGCACTCGGGGCGCGGCAGGCTCACCCTACGGAGCGCCGACCCGTTCGCGCCCCCGCGCATTGAGTACCGGTACCTTGAGGCGGCGGAGGATAGGCGTCGGCTCCGAGTCGGCGTTCGCACGGCCGTGGAGCTGCTGCGTTCGCCCGCCTTCGAGGGGGTGTTCGCGGGGCTCAGCGACCTCACCGACCGCGAGCTCTCCGACGATGACGCGCTCGATGCGTGGATCCTCGACCATCTCGGAACAGCGTTGCACACCTGCGGGACGGCGCCGATGGGCGAGGTCGTCGACGGTTCGGGTCGCGTGCACGGGGTGGAGGGGCTGCGGGTCGCCGACACCTCGATCCTGCCGACGACGCCACACCGGGGGCCTTCGAACACCGCGGTGTTCATCGGCGAGTTCATCGCGCGGCGGATGTTCGCCGGAGACTGAGTTTCACTGGTCATCTATCCCCGGGGGCTGCCTCTTCACGAAGCGAGGGATCCAGCGCAGGAACCCGAGCGCACCGAGCAGACCAATCACGCCCATCGCGCCGGTCGCGATGCTGAGGGAGGCCACGGCGGCGAGCGCGGAGAAGATCACGGGTGCGGCGGCGCCACCACCGTCGGTGAGGGTGCGCCAGGATCCGAGGAAGGCGGCCGGGTCTCCCTTGGGCGAGACGTCTGCTCCGAGGGTGAGGAGGATGCCGCTCGAGAGCCCGTTGCCGACGCCGATCACCGCGGCGAGCATCGCGAACCACATTGCGGCCTCGGGGAGGTCGTGCGTGAAGGCGAGCGCGATGAATCCGGCGCCCATGAGCACCATCGCGGGCAGCGCCGCCCACAGCCGCCCGAACCGGTCCATCACCTGCCCGCTCGCATAGAAGAGCGCGAAGTCGATGGCGCCCGCGATACCGACGACGAGCGAGATCGTCTGCGCATCGAGCGCGAGTGAGACGCCCCACAGCGGTAGAACAACCTGCCGTGCCGACCGAACGGCGGAGAGCGACGCCGCGGCGAGCCCCAACCGCGAAAGCACCCGGCGGTGTTCCACCATGGTGCGGAAGACGCCGGGCTTCTTCGTCGAACCGTTCAGCGTGATGCCGCTCGTCACCGGTTCGCCCGTGTCGGTGATCCCTGACGCCGGCCGCACCCGATGTGCAGACGGGTTCGCGGCCTCTTCTGCCCGCATTGCGGCCTCGGGGTCGGGGCCGAACCCGACAAGCAGCACGCTCGCCACCAGGCAGACGGCGAAGGCCCACGCCGCGGACGCCTCCGTCCCAGTGAGCCCGAGAAGGACGGCACCGATGAACGGACCCACGAAGAGCCCGAAACGGAACGACCCTCCAAGGAGCGACAGTGCGCGTGCACGGTACCCGAGCGGCACGCGCGTGGTCATGAACGCGTGGCGGGCGAGCCCGAAGGCTGCGGCGCTGAGCCCGACGATGAACACCGCGACGGTGAGCAGCCACACCGTGGGGGCGAAGGCGATCCCTGCCGCCCCGAAGAGCGCGATGATGCCGGCGATGACCATGGTCATCCGCTCCCCCGCGCGAGCGACGAGGTATCCCGCGGGAATATTCCCGCAGAGCTGACCGACGACGATGCCCGAGGCGACGAGCCCGGAGAGCGCGAGATCCGCCCCCAGGTTCACCGCCACGACGGGGATCAGTGGGATCACCGCACCCTCGCCCAACGCGAAGAGGGCGGTGGGCCCGTAGATCATTGGCGCGAAGCGGAGCAGCACGCTCTTCGCTGAGTCTGTCATGGTGGGCCTCCCCACCAACTGTACCGCTGCGGGACGCCTCGATCCCACGCTCTACGGCAGAAGGCCCCGGGGGCGGAATTCCCCGGGGCCTTCACATCAGTGCCAACGGCAGGGCCATCGGCAGGCGGTGCGAACGGCGGTGCTACTCGTCGAGCAGCTCCGCCTCGATGACGTCGTCGGGTCCGCCGGTGACGCCCGCGTCGCCGAGCCCGACGGTGAACGGCGCGGATCCCTCGCTCGACAGCTCGAGACCGTCACCGTCGCTTGCAACATCGACGCGCACCGCGTCCCCGTCACGCACGTCTCCCGCGAGGATCGCGCGGGCCAGCCGGTCGTCGATCTCCTTCTGCATGAGCCGGCGCAGCGGCCGGGCCCCGTAGATCGGATCGTACCCGCGGGACGCGAGCCAGGCACGCGCCGCCGGGGTCACCCCGAGCGTGAGCCTGCGGTCGGCAAGTCGCACCTGCAGACGGTCGACCGACAGGTCGACGATCTGCGCGAGGTTCTCCTCGCTGAGCGGGTGGAAGATAACCATCTCGTCGAGGCGGTTGATGAACTCAGGCTTGAAGGCTCGACGCACCGTCTCCCGCACGGCGTCCTCCTTCTCGCTCCACGCCATGTCGGCGTCGATGAGGTACTGGGAGCCGAGGTTCGACGTGAGGATCAGGATCGTGTTGCGGAAATCGACCGTGCGACCCTGGCCGTCGGTGAGGCGCCCGTCGTCGAGCACCTGCAGGAGCACGTCGAACACCTCGGGGTGCGCCTTCTCGACCTCGTCGAGCAGCACCACCGAGTAGGGGCGCCGGCGCACGGCCTCGGTGAGCTGGCCGCCCTGCTCGTATCCGACGTACCCGGGCGGGGCGCCGACGAGGCGGGAGACGGAGTGCTTCTCGCCATACTCCGACATGTCGATGCGCACCATGGCATGCTCGTCGTCGAAGAGGAACTCCGCGAGCGCCTTCGCGAGTTCGGTCTTGCCGACGCCGGTCGGGCCGAGGAACAGGAAGGAACCGGTGGGGCGGTTCGGATCCGCGATGCCCGCGCGCGTGCGCCGGACCGCATCCGCGACCGCGCGCACCGCCTCGTCCTGCCCGACGAGGCGCTTCCCCAGTTCGCCCTCGAGGGCGAGGAGCTTTTCCGTCTCGCCCTGCAGCAGACGACCGACCGGGATACCGGTCCAGGCGGCAACGACCCCGGCAATGTCCTCATCGGTGACCTGATCGTTGACCATGCGCGGCTCGCCGTCGACCTCACCCGCCAGCTCGGCGTGCTCGGCCTCCGCGAGCTGCTTCTGAATGACCGGAATCTCGCCGTAGAGCAGCTTCGACGCCCGTTCGAGGTTGCCCTCGCGCTGCGCGACCTGCGCCTGCATGTTCAGCTGGTCGAGCTTCTCACGCAGTTCGCCCACACGGTTGAGGGAGGCGCGCTCCTTCTCCCAGCGGGCCTCGAGCACGTCGAGTTCAGCCTGCTTCGCGGCGAGATCCTCCTGCAGCTTCGCGCGACGCTCCTTCGACGCGTCGTCCTTTTCCTTCTTGAGCGCGAGATCCTCGAGCTTCAGGCGGTCGACGGCGCGACGCAGCTCGTCGATCTCCATCGGGGCGGAGTCGATTTCCATGCGCAGACGCGACGCGGCCTCATCGATGAGGTCGATGGCCTTGTCGGGGAGCTGGCGCGCGGTGATGTACCGGTTCGAGAGGCCCGCTGCCGCAACGAGTGCGGAGTCGGCGATCGTCACCTTGTGGTGGGCTTCGTAGCGTTCCTTGAGTCCGCGGAGAATCGCGATCGTATCCTCGACGCTCGGTTCGCCAACGTACACCTGCTGGAATCGTCGCTCGAGGGCGGCGTCCTTCTCGATGTACTCGCGATACTCGTCGAGGGTCGTCGCGCCGATGAGTCGAAGTTCGCCGCGCGCGAGCATGGGCTTCAGCATCTGAGACGCCGCGACGGAGGATTCGCCCCCGCCGGCGCCCATAAGGGTGTGCAGCTCGTCGATGAAGGTGATGATCTTGCCGTCGGATTCCTTGATCTCCGCCAGCACGGCCTTCATGCGCTCTTCGAATTCGCCGCGGTACTTCGCGCCGGCGATGAGCGCGGAGATATCGAGGGAGATCAGTTCTTTATCTTTCAGGGACTCGGCGACGTCACCTGCGACGATGCGCTGCGCGAGGCCCTCGACGACAGCGGTCTTTCCGACGCCGGGCTCGCCGATCAATACGGGGTTGTTCTTGGTGCGCCGGGTAAGCACCTGGCTCACGCGGCGGATCTCGGAGTCGCGGCCGATCACCGGGTCGAGCTTGCCTGATCGGGCGACCTCGGTGAGGTTGACACCGAACTGCTCGAGGGCGCTCTGCTGTTCTCCCTCGCCCTGGGCGGGCTGCCAGTTTGCCTGCATCTGGGTCCTTTCTCAGTCGGCAAACGTTCGCGGCCGATGTCGAACAGGCCGCGAACTTGAGTGTTGATGACTCAAGTTTATGTGATCCCTCTCGATTTCGCTAGGGATCCGCCCCGCCGACCCTGTGAGTTTCCCCCACGCGCAACGCGCCCATCGTCTCTGCAGCGCACCTATTTTTCTTGCCACTCCCCCTTCCCTGCCCGAAGGCAACCTGCGAGGATGTGCCCAGGCGCGCACGCAACCTGCCGCGCTCAGACCGGGGGACGGCGCCCATGCATCAGAAAACGCACGCACGAGTCAGCGCGCGAAGCGATCGGGGCGGTGCAGCGCGGCCTCGCACCCGCGGCGCGGCCCGCAACTGGGTGACCCCGGTCGCCGCCGCACTCGCGGTCGCGGCGCTCGCCCTGAGCGGCTGCGCGCAGGCATCCACGACACCAGCGGCGAACGACAGCGCCGCGCAGACTGAGGAGACCGAAACGGTCGCCCGCCCCGCGGCACCGGAGGGCGAGCTGCCCACCGAGTTTCAGGCCCAGCTGCAGGAAGCGCTCGAGCGCACCATGGCTGAGGACAACGTTCCGGGCGCCGCTGCCGGGGTGTGGATTCCGGAGGAAGGATCGTGGACCGCGGCCGCCGGGCTCGCCGACATTGAAGAACAGATCGCGGTCACCACCGACATGTCGTGGCCGATCCGAAGCATCACCAAGTCGTATACGGTGACGCTGCTCCTGCAGCTCGTCGCCGACGGCACCCTCAACCTCGACGACACCATCAGCGAGTACGTCGACGGGGTCACGAACGGGGACCGCATCACCCTGCTGCAGCTCGCGAACATGTCGAGCGGAGTCGCCGAGTACGCGAACGAAGCGTTTTTCGCCGAGTTCATGAAAGACCCAACCCACGTGTACTCCCTCGAGGAGTTGAACGCGGCTGCGCTGGGCGAGCCCGAGCAGTTCGCGCCCGGCACCGAATATGTCTACACGAACACGAACACGAACCTGCTGGGTGCGGTGATCGAGGCCGCGACCGGCCAAGAATACGCGGACGTGCTCGCGGAGCGCATCCTGAAGCCCTTGGGGCAATCGGGCACGCACTACATTCTCGACGTGGAGGAGTGGACCGAGCCTCACGCGGTCGGCTACCAGCCCGATCCGGAAACGCAGCACATGTCTGATTCGAGCCAGCACACCTCGATCCTGGGCGCCGCCGGGGCGCTCGTATCGACCCTCGATGACGGGCGCGTGTGGGCGACGACGCTCGGCTCGGGAGCCCTCATCACCCCGAAGCTGCAGGAGCAGCGGCAGGCCGGCCACCCGATCGAGCGGCCTCCCTACGACCTGTACGCGGTCGGCATGGGCGAGACCGGTGGCTGGGTCGGGCACAACGGCGAGGGCCTCGGATTCACAGCCGCGACCTTCTACCGGCCGGAGACGGGTGCGAGCATCGTGGTCTACATGAACGCCTCGAACATCCCCGACCGGTCGCACCCGGCGGACCAGGCGTTCCGCGCACTCGCCGCGGTCCTTGCAGACTCGGGGCTGTAAGCAACGCCGCTACAGGTGGCGCAGGTCGCGTTCGATCGCGGTGGCGGTGTCGAGCACTCTGGGAAGAAGTCCGCGCAGCTCTTCAATCGAGTGACGGGTCGCGCTCGTGGAGAGGTTGATCGCCGCCGCCACCGAGCCGTCCTTCCCGTACACCGGCACGGCGAGGGATCGCAGGCCCGGCTCGAGCTCTCCATCGACGAGCGCCCACCCTTGACTGGCAACGGTGTCGAGCTCTGCCGCAAGACGCTTCGAGTCGGTGATCGTGCGCGGGGTGAGCTCATCGAGCACGGCGGCATCGAGAAGGGATGCACGCTGCTCCTCCGAGAGCGCCGCCAGGAGCACCCGGCCCATGCTCGTCGCATAAGCCGGGAAGTGAGTGCCGATCGTGATGCCGACGGTCATGATGCGACGCGTCGGTACGCGAGCAATGTACACGATGTCGGTGTCCGCGAGCACAGCGGCCGACACTGACTCACCGATCTCGTGCGAGAGGGCCTCGAGGTGCGGCTGCATCGCTTCAGGAAGCGACAACGCGGAAAGGTAACTGAAGCCGAGTTCGAGTACGAGGGGCGTGAGCGCGAACGTCCGATGGTCGCTGCGCACATAGCCGAGCATTTCGAGGGTCCGCAGGAAACGGCGGGCCGCCGCCGGCGGAATCCCGACGCGTCTCGCGACCTCGGCGAGCGTCAGCTCGGGGTGTTCGGCGTCGAAGGCGCGAATCACCGCGAGGCCACGCGCAAACGACTGCACGAAGTCGGGACTCGCGGCCCCCGTCGCGCTCACTGCTTCAGCCACTCCATCACCCTACCGTCGGCTGCCGCACCGGGATCGGGTGCGCGCCCGGCGCGCACCCGCACGATCCCTCTACCGCTCGATCACTACCGCGAGCCCCTGGCCCACGCCGATGCAGATCGCGGCGACCGCGACACCGCCACCACGCCTCTTCAGCTCCTGCGCGGCGTGGCCGATGATGCGTCCGCCCGACGCGCCCAGCGGGTGACCGATCGCGATCGCGCCACCGTGAATGTTGAGCTTCGCGGGATCAAGGTCGGGCCAGCCCTTCAGGCAGGCGAGCGACTGCGACGCGAACGCCTCGTTCAATTCGACGAAGTCGACATCCGCCCACGTCCGCCCCGCACGAGCGAGCGCCTTGTTCGCCGCCTCGATCGGTGCGATCGGGAAGTCGTCCGGGTCCACGCCGTGCGCGGCACGACCGGTGATCCGTGCAAGCGGCTCGATATCAAGCGCGCCCTCACCACCGAGCAGCACCGCGGAGGCACCGTCATTGATCGACGAGGAGTTCCCCGCCGTGACCGTGCCGGTCCCGTCGGTCGCGAACAGCGCCTTCAAGCCCGCAAGCTTCTCCACCGTCGAGCCGTCGCGGATCCCTTCATCGCGGGTCAGCTCGTGACCCTCGACCTGCACGATCTCCGCGTCGTACATGCCGTCGGCCCAGGCCTTCGCGGCAAGCTCGTGCGAACGAACCGAGAACGCATCCTGCTCCTCCCGGCTGATGCCCCACTCGCGCGCGATCTTCTCCGCCGAGGCGCCGTTCGAAATGGTCCACTGCTTCGGCAGCGCCTTATTCACCATGCGCCACCCGATCGACGTGTTCCACACCGTCTGATTCCCGACGGCCGGCCACGGCTTCCCCGACTTCTCGATCACGAACGGGGCGCGACTCATCGACTCGACGCCACCCGCAAGAATCAGGTCCGCATCGCCCGACTCGATCGCTCGCGACCCCTGAATCACAGCCTCCACCGAGGAGGCGCACAGACGGTTCACCGTCACGCCCGTCACCGACGTCGGGAAGCCCGCGAGCAGCGCACCGAAACGGGCGACGTTGCGGTTGTCTTCGCCAGCCTGGTTCGCGTCGCCAAAGATCACGTCCTCGATCCGCGCAGGGTCCACGCCCGTCCGCTCGACCGCAGCACGCATCACCACCGCGGCGAGGTCGTCTGGGCGCACGCCCGAGAGAGCACCAGCGGCACGCCCGAACGGAGTACGGACCGCATCGTAAATGTAAGTACCTGCCATTGTTCGCTCCTCGTCTCTCAGGCCGCGCTCGTCGCGTCGGTCAGCTGCAGGCCGGTCAGCTCCTCGAGCCCGGCCACCGTGTTCTCCCCGAAGACCTCGCGTACGGCGAACCCCTCTGGTGTGACGTCAAAGATCGCGTGGTCGGTGTACACGCGCGTCACGCAGCCGACCCCCGTCAGCGGGTAGCTGCAGTGGTCGACCAACTTGGACTCACCGGTCTTCGTAAACAGGTCGGTCATCACGTACACGGACTTCGCGCCGATCGCGAGATCCATGGCGCCGCCGATCGCGGGGATCGCCCCCGGTGCGCCTGTCGACCAGTTCGCCAGGTCGCCGGTCGCGGCGACCTGGAAGGCCCCGAGCACGCACACGTCGAGGTGCCCGCCGCGCATCATCGCGAACGAATCAGCGTGATGGAAAAATGCCGCACCCTTCACCGCGGTGACGGGCTGCTTCCCGGCGTTGATGAGGTCGGGGTCGATACGCCCCTCCTCAGGGGCGGACCCCATGCCGAGCATGCCGTTCTCGGTGTGGAGGATGATCTCCTCGTCCTCCGGCAGGTAGTTGGCGACCAGTGTGGGCGCACCGATGCCGAGGTTGACGAACGATCCCTCGGGAATGTCGGCCGCGATTCGTGCCGCAAGGTCCTGTCTGCTGATGCGGGTGGTCATCACTCGCCCTCCTTCGCTTCCGCGGCCTCGAGCGGCCGCCCCTCGATATCGACACCGCCGACGAATTCACCGTTCTTAAGCCAGGCGCGCTCGCCGAGCGCAACCACGCGGTCGACGAAGATTCCGGGGGTCGCCACGGTTTCGGGATCGATGTCGCCGAGCGACACGATCTCGTCGACCTGCACCACCGTCGTCGCCGCCGCGGTCGCCATGATGGGGCCGAAGTTGCGTGCGGTCTCCCGGAACACGATGTTGCCCCAGCGGTCGGCCTTGAGTCCGCTGATCAGCGCAAAGTCTGCGTGGATCGGGTACTCGAGCAAGTAGGTCTTGCCGTTGATCTCGCGCGACTCTTTCCCCTCGGCGAGTTCGGTGCCGACCGCAGTCGGCGAGTAGAACGCGCCGATGCCAGCGCCCGCTGCGCGGATACGCTCGGCGAGATTTCCCTGCGGCACGAGCTCCAGCTCGATCTTGCCGTCACGGTACAGGCCGTCGAACACCCAGGAGTCGACCTGGCGCGGGAAGGAGCAGACGATCTTCTTCACGCGCCCCTTCGCGAGCAGCGCGGCGAGACCGACATCGCCGTTCCCGGCATTGTTGTTCACGATCGTGAGATCGGAGGCACCCTGCTCGATCAGTGCGTCGATCAGCTCGACCGGCTGCCCGGCCCGGCCGAACCCGCCGATCATCACGGTTGCCCCGTCCGGTATTCCTGCGACCGCCTCCGCGACGGTCGCGACAGTCTTGTCGATCATCCTCGGTCCCCTCTTCGAGATCGGGTCGGGCACCCGACCCCTAAACTTCGCTGTGCGAACTATGCTTCGTTGTTCGAATTCTAGGATACCCCAGGTCACTGAGTTTCGGAATAGAACTCCGAGCAGCGCCCGAAAACGTCATGCGTATTCAGGCCCGACCCTCGACGGCACGATCACACCGGCCTTACAGTGGGAGGCATGGTTGACTATCGCTTCCTCGGCAACAGCGGGCTCAAAATCACGGAGATCACCTACGGCAACTGGATCACCCACGCGTCACAGGTCGCGGACGAGGCGGCGACCGCCACCGTGCGAGCCGCACTCGAGGCGGGTATCACCAGCTTCGACACTGCTGACGCCTACGCGAACACCCGCGCCGAGGTCGTGCTCGGAGAGGCGCTCAAGCACGAGCGCCGCGAGAGCCTCGAGATCTTCACGAAGGTATATTTCCCGACCGGACCGCGGGGAGCGAATGACACCGGCCTGAGCCGGAAGCACATCTTCGAATCCATCAACGGCTCGCTCAATCGACTCGGCACCGAGTACGTCGACCTTTACCAGGCGCACCGGTACGATCACGAGACGCCGCTCGAGGAGACGATGCAGGCGTTCGCAGACGTGGTGCGCCAGGGGAAGGCGCTGTACATCGGGGTCTCCGAGTGGACGGCGGAGCAACTTCGCGAGGGGCACGCCCTGGCGCGCGAACTCGGCGTGCAGCTCATCTCGAATCAGCCGCAGTATTCGATGCTGCACCGCGTGATTGAGGGGCGCGTCATCCCGACGAGCGAAGAGATCGGCGTCTCGCAGATTGTTTGGTCGCCGATGGCGCAGGGCGTGCTCACCGGGAAGTATCTCCCGGGGCAACCGGTTCCCGCCGGTTCGCGCGCGACCGACGAGCACAGCGGCGCCGGCTTCATCAAGGACTTTCTCCGCGACGATCTCCTCACCGCGGTGCAGCGCCTGAAGCCGATCGCCGCGGAGGCCGGGCTATCGATGCCGCAGCTGGCGATCGCGTGGGTGCTCCAGAACCCGAACGTCTCCGCAGCGATCGTCGGAGCCTCGCGACCGGAGCAGCTCGCCGACACCGTCGCGGCCTCGGGCGTCACGCTCGACGCCGACACACTGTCAGCGATCGACGCGGCACTTACGGGTGTCATCAACGACGACCCCGAGCACACCTTCACGGTGTCGCCGGCCAAGCGCCTGACGTAAAAGGCCGGACCGCGCAACGCGGACGATCCGGCCTATACAACCGTCTACCTACACCGCGCGGAGCACCACTGCGCTCCCCTGGCCGCCGCCGCCGCAGATGCCGACCGCGCCGAGCGAGCCAGACCCGGCGGCCGCGAGCTGACGCGCGAGCGTGCCCACGATCCGCGCCCCCGAGGCGCCGATCGGATGGCCGAGCGCGATGGCACCGCCGTGCGGGTTGACGATCGCAGGGTCGAGGCCGAGCTCGCGGGTGGACTGCAGACCGACCGCGGCGAACGCCTCATTGATCTCGACGGCAGCGAGGTCCGAGGCAGCCCGCCCGGCCTTCTCGAGCGCCGCGGCGATCGCGCGTGACGGCTGCGAGTGCAGCTGCGCGTCCGGGCCCGCAACGAATGCGGTCGCCTCCACGACGGCGAGCGGTGACAGGCCCAGGCGCGATGCCGCGGCCTCACTCACGATAACCAGGGCCGCCGCGCCGTCGGTGATCTGGGAAGCGTTCCCCGCCGTGATCGTGCCGTCCTTCGCGAACGCCGGCCGCAGCTTTGCGAGCGACTCCGCCGTGGTGTCGGCGCGCACCCCGTCGTCAGCGGAGACGACCGTGTCGCCGCGGCGCGACGTCACGGTGAACGGGGCGATCTCGCCGGCGAAGAACTCCGCCGACGCGGCCGCCCGCTGGTGCGAAGCCGCCGCCAGGGCGTCTTGATCCTCACGGCTGATCGAGAGCGGACCGTTCCCGTCCTCGGTAAGGGATCCCATCGCGACCCGGTCGAACGCGTCGGTCAGCCCGTCGTGGTCGACCGTGTCGACGAGCGTCGCCGGGCCGTACTTCGTGCCGGCGCGCATCGGGATGACGTGCGGCGCAAGCGACATCGATTCCTGACCGACCGCGACGACGACCTCGGCCTCGCCCGAGTTGATGAGGCGCACCGCCTGCGAGACCGCCTCCGTGCCCGACAGGCACACGGCGTTGACCGTGATCGCGGGCACGTTCATCGAGATGCCCGCACCAACGGAGGTCTGCCGCGCCGGGTTCTGGCCCGCTCCCGCCTGCAGCACCTGACCAGCAACGACGAGGTCGACCTGGTCCGCGGTCACTCCGGCGCGTTCGAGCGCGGCCTTCACCGCGTGCGCACCGAGCACCGTCGCGGGCTGCGCGGCGAGCTGCCCAGTGAACTTCGTGAACGGGGTCCGGGCATAGCCGGCAATCAGTGCGGTCATTCGGCAGTCTCCTCAAGTTCGACGGTGAACGCGGCTCCGGTGAGCTCGCGGATCTCTTCTACATTCTGCCCCGGGGCGAGCCGGCGAAGCACGAGGGATCCCTCAACCACATCGAATACCGCGCGATCCGTGATGATCCGGTTCACCACTCCGGCACCCGTAAGTGGCAGAGAGCACTGCTCGACCACCTTGGGGCTACCGTCCTTCGCGACGTGGTCGGTGAGCACGATCACGCGCGGGGTGCCGGCGACGAGATCCATCGCGCCACCCATGCCCTTCACGAGCTTGCCCGGAATCGTCCAGTTCGCAAGGTCACCGTTGCCCGCGACCTCCATCGCGCCGAGGATCGCGGTCTGCACGTGCCCACCGCGGATCATGCCGAACGACGTCGCAGAGTCAAAGATTGACGCTCCCGGCACGAGCGTCACGGTCTGTTTCCCGGCGTTGATGAGGTCTGCGTCTTCCTCACCCTCGTAGGGGAACGGCCCCATACCGAGGATCCCGTTCTCGCTCTGCAGTTTGACGCTCACGCCCTCGGGAAGGTTGTTCGCCACCATGGTCGGAATCCCGATCCCAAGGTTCACGTACTGGCCGTTTTCCAGCTCCGATGCCGCGATCGCGGCCATCTCATCACGAGTCCACATGTCTTACGCCTCCTGAGCCTCGCGCGGGCGCACGGTTCGTTGTTCAATGTCTTTAGCCTGATCTTCGAGGCGAACGAGTCGCTGCACGAATACGCCAGGCGTGTCAATCTGCTGCGGGTCGAGGTATACGGCGCTCAGATTCTCCACCTCGGCGACCGTCACCTTGCCGCAGGTCGCGACGAGCGGATTGAAGTTCCGGGCCGTGAAGCGGTATCGCAGGTTCCCCTCGAAGTCCCCCTCGAAGGCGCGCACCAGTGCGACGTCGGCCACGATCCCTCGCTCGAGAATCGCCTTCCTCCCGTCGAATTCCGCCTCGGGCTTGCCGTCGGCGATCGGGGTGCCGACCCCCGTCGGAGTGTAGAAGGCCGGGATGCCGGCCCCACCCGCGCGCATCCGCTCGGCGAGGGTGCCCTGCGGTACGAACTCGACCTCGAGCGTTCCGTCGAGGTACTGCTGCGCGAACAGCTTGTTCTCGCCGACGTACGAGGCGAGCACGCGACGCACCTGCTGGTTCTCGAGCAGCACGCCGAGGCCCTTCCCGTCGACGCCCA
>Ga0265293_10001668_pt1 | contig 47607 bp, 40 predicted proteins | sample Munlanlewell138R_FD_192505 | JGI IMG/M metagenome (GOLD analysis project Ga0265293, IMG submission 192505) | Leachate microbial communities from a municipal landfill in Southern Ontario, Canada - Leachate well 138R | ecosystem: Engineered > Solid waste > Landfill > Unclassified | place: Canada... | reverse complement strand
CCAAGAGTTCTCCGTGGCTGCCCTGCTCCACCACGCGCCCGTGGTCGAGGACGATGATGCTGTCGGCATCGACAATGGTGGAGAGGCGGTGGGCGATCACCAGCGAAGTGTAATTGACGGCAATTTCGCCGATGGCATTGAGGATGCTGCGTTCCGAGCGGCTATCGAGAGATGACGTGGCTTCGTCGAAGATCATGATCGGGGGGCGCTTGAGAATCGCGCGGGCTATGGCCACCCGCTGTTTCTCCCCGCCGGACAACTTCAGCCCGCGCTCGCCGACCAGGGTTTGCGCGCCCAATGGCAACTGGCCAATGAAATCATCGAGGTGCGCCAGGCGGATGGCCTCCTCAACATCCCGGTCGCTGGCGGCGACACGACCGTAGCGGACATTCTCGAACAGGGTGGTGTTGAACAGCACTGTGTCCTGGGGCACCACACCGATGGCGCTGCGCAGGGAGTGGAGGCTGACCGAGCGGATATCCTGGCCGTCGATCAGTACCCTGCCCTGCCCGGGATCGTAAAAGCGGAACAGCAACTTGAGCAGCGTCGATTTGCCCGCCCCGCTGCTGCCCACGATCGCCACCTTGTGGCGGGCCGGCACCTCGAAGCTGACGCCATCGAGAATGTCCCGCTCAGGGCCATAGCCAAAGCTGACGTTGTCGAAGCGGATACACCCTTTGGCGATGGCCAGGGGGCCGGCGCCCGGGGCATCGACCACCTTGGCGCGCTGGCCCAGCAGGTCGAACATGCTTTCGATGTTGGCCATGGCCCCTTTCATTTCCCGGTAGACGAAACCGAGAAAGTTCAGGGGCATGAAAATCTGCATCATGAAGGCGTTGATCAACACGAAATCACCGAGCGTCATGGTCCGCTGCACCACCCCGCGGGCCGCCAGCACCATGGCCGCGGTCATTGCCAGGGCGATGATCATTGCCTGGCCGCCATTGAGGGCGAACAGGGTCAGGCGGTTCTTGCGCCGGGCACTTTCCCAACTTTCGAGCTCGCGGTCGTAGTGCTCCGCCTCATGGGCCTCGTTGGTGAAATATTTCACCGTTTCGTAGTTGAGCAGGCTGTCGACCGAGCGCGTGCTGGAGCGGGATTCCGCCGCGTTGACTTCCCGCACGAACCTTGTGCGCCACTCCGTGGCCAGCACTGAAAACAGCACGTAGACCAGCACTGCGCAGAATATGATCAGGGCAAAAAGCCCGCTGTAGTTGTGCCACAACAGGCCGATGACCAGGGCGATCTCGACAAAGGTCGGCACGATATTGAAGACCATGAACCGCAGCAGGAAGCTGATCCCGTTGGTGCCCCGCTCGATATCCCGCGACAGGCCCCCGGTGCGCCGGTTGAGATGGAAATCGAGATCGAGAGAATGGAGATGCTCGAACACCTGAAGGCCGACGCGGCGCATCGCCCGCTCGGTGACCCGGCCAAACAAGGTATCCCGCAATTCGCCGAAGATCACACTGGCAAAGCGCACCAGGCCATAGGCGAGCAACAGCCCGAGAGGCACCAACAGCAGCGGCGCCACCTCACCGGAGACGATCTCGTTGAGATCGTCGACAATGTGCTTGAGGATGAAAGGCAGCCCGACACTGGCCACCTTGGCGGCGATCAGGCATAGCATCGCCAGCACCACCCGCCCGCGAAACTCCAGCAGATAGTGCCACAACCTGCCCAGCGTGGCCCAGCTGACATCGCGCAACTCGACCTGTGTATTCTGACCCCTCATCACTCACCTGTTGTTATCGGCCTGTAAGGCCCGGTCTTGCCATCGCGGCACGCAGCGCCTGGCATCAACGATACCGTCGTGGAAAACACTTGAGCCCCGGCGCAAAAGCGCCGACACTCTGCTGTGTCAACCGGGAAACGGGATCCATGTCCGACAGCAATACCCCCGGCAAGCTATCCGCTTCCCGGGTCAAGAGTACCGCAGCCTACCGCGTCGCCCTGGCAAGGGCCGGCAAGCTGCTGAAGAATCCGGCGCAACTCGGCGCCCTGGTGGGCCAGGCCCGGGACAAGGCGCGGCGCGGCGAGCGCGGCCCCCTGGCGTCGCTCGGCGATTCCCTCGGGCACGCCCTGCGCCTGGTCAAAGCCTACAGCCGCGGGGACTATCGCGACGTCTCCTGGCACAATCTGGTGCTGATTGTAGCGGCTCTCGTCTACCTTGTGGCGCCTGTCGACCTCATCCTGGATTTTATCCCGGGTTTCGGGCTGATCGACGACGCCATGCTGCTGACCTGGACGTTCGCTACCGTCCAGAGTGAAATCACCCGCTTCCTTGCCTGGGAACAGCGCTCCCAGGGAGACGAGCCCCTGCCCCCTGCCGATAACTGCAGCCAAGAGTAACGCGAGTGGACAAGGCTGAACGCGCGCACAAGATACTGATCATATTCCTTCACCTGGTGATGGCCGCGGAACTGGTGGCGGTGATCTACGAGGGCCACTGGCCCCACGCCTTCCTGATCGCCGCCATCAGCGGCATTACCCTGACGCCCTTCGTGCTGGGGCGCCAGTACCAGCTCCAGATCCCCGCCGAGTTCCAGATTCTGACCATCATCTTTGTGTTCGCCGCGCTGTTTCTCGGTGAGATCCACCGCTACTACGACCGGCTGTGGTGGTGGGATATCGCCCTCCACGCCAGTTCCGGATTGCTGCTGGGCATCTTCGGGTTTCTGCTGGTCTATGTGCTCAACGAAAATGAACGCGCGCAGCTGTCGATGCGGCCGCGGTTCGTCGCGCTGTTTGCCTTTCTGTTTGCCGTGGCGGTAGGCGCCCTGTGGGAGATCTTCGAATTCCTGATGGACAGCCTGTTTGGCACCAATATGCAAAAGCCCATGCTGGGTGACGATTCCGGACTGACCGATACGATGTTCGACCTCATGGTGGACGTGCTCGGTGCCCTGCTCATCAGTTTGCTGGGCTGGTGGTACATGGTTCGGCGGGAGCAATCCTTCATCGAAGCGTGGATCCGCAAGTTCATTGCAAAGAATCCACACCTTTTCAATAAAAAACTACCAAAATTTAATAAGTTGAATGACTAATGTAAGTTTCGACCTTAACTTGGGAGCAGCGTCTTCGAGGCCCTGTTTCCGATGCGTCAGAGCGTGCCTCAGGCCTTGTTTCGCACGATGTCAGCCAGTTGGAGCAGCGGTTCGTGCAACATGGCGCGAACCTCGTCGGAAGCGCCGACCTGCTCCAGTGCCCGCTCCATGCACATCAGCCACTGATCCCGGTGACTGCTGCCGATGGCGTAGGGCTTGTGGGGTGCGGTCAGACAGACAGTGCCGTAGCGCTGGAAATACAGGGGCGGGCCGCCCATCCAGCCGGACAGATATTCGAACAGTTTCTCCTTGATCTCATCGAGGTCGCCGCCGTGCATGGCGCGAATCTCCGCCGCCTCGGGAAGGCTGTCCATGATGTCATAGAAGGTGTTGGCGAGCTTGCGAAGCCCGGGCTCGCCACCGAGCAGTTGGTAGGGTGTATTCATGGCGGTCATCAGGTTGTTTCGTCGGATCGGGCAAGAATACCATGGCGGCCGGCAACGGGATTGACCGGTATCAACCGGTCTCTCAGAAGGTATAGGTTCCCGCCAGGGCCGCATGGTCGGAGAGATTGCGCCACGGCCCGGTGGCCAGACAGGCGCAGCTGGTCGGGGTGATACCCCGGTAATAGATCCGGTCCATGGCCAGCACCGGCATCCAGACCGGGAAGGTTCGCGCGTGGCGTCCGGTCATTTCGACAAACAGCTCCCTGAGCCCGAGATCTTCCTCGAGCCGCCCTTCGACGCGGTTTTTCCAGTCGTTGAAATCGCCGGCGATCAACAACGGCTCGTCCCGCGGAACGTGGGATTGGATTCGCTCCATCAGGGTATCCACCTGGCGGCGGCGCTCCGATTCCAGCAGCCCCATATGGACACACAGGGTGTGCAGCGGCCCCCTGCCCGGGAGTTCGATGATGCCGTGGAGAATGCTGCGGCTGGCGTAAGAGTGGTTGGAAATGTCGATGTTTTCCCAGAAGGTGAACGGGTACTTGCTGAGAATGGCATTGCCGTGGTGGCCCTTTTTATAGATGGCATTCTTGCCATAGGCGTAATGGGGCCACAGCCGGTCGGCCAGATACTCGAAATGGGGGATATCGGGAAACGTGCCCCGTTTGCGCTGGTAGCGACGGGTTTCGCCGTGGATTTCCTGGAGAAAGACCACATCGGCCTGCTGCTCCTCCAACAACTCCCTTATCTGGGCCAGCACAAAGCGCTGGTTGCCGGTGTTGAAGCCCTTGTGGATGTTGTAGGTGATTACCTTGATATCGGTCATTGTGGGTACGGCTGGGACTATTGGCTGCCCGCGGGCAGAAGGCGGCTGACTCTCACCATTAATGGGGAGATTCACCGGGATTTCAAGTAATGTGCCCTGGCGGACCGGGGAGCGCGCCGGCAAAGACCTTGGCTGCGGCCCTGCAACTGTATATAATCACAGGATCTTTCCCAAGGCCTTTGCCATGAAACTGACCGCCCGCCAACAGCAGGTGCTCGATCTGATCCGCGACACCATCGAAGCCACCGGCTACCCGCCGACCCGGGCGGAGATCGCCAGGCACTTCGGCTTCAAGTCCGCCAATGCGGCCGAAACCCATCTGCGCACACTGGCGGATAAAGGCGTCATCACCCTGGTGCCCGACACCTCGCGGGGAATCCGTCTGGCCCGCGGGCAATCCGGACTGCCACTGGTCGGGCGGGTCGCTGCGGGCCAGCCGATCCTCGCCGAGGAGCATATCGAGGACTACCTGGAGGTGCCGGCCAGCCTCTTCCATCCCAGAGCCGACTACCTGCTGCGGGTGCGGGGTGACAGCATGCGCGATGAGGGTATCCTCGATGGTGATCTGCTGGCGGTGCATCGCACTCCCGAAGCCGAGAGCGGCCAGATGGTGGTGGCGCGCATCGACGACGAAGTTACCGTCAAGATCCTGAAAAGGGTCCGCGGCCGCGCAGAGATTCAACTGCTGCCCCGAAATCCCGACTACGAGCCGATCCTGGTGGACCTGCGCAGTTCCGCCTTCACCATCGAAGGGCTTGGCGTCGGGGTGATTCGTACCCGGCGCTGAACCGCAAGCGGTCAGTGCAGGGTCCTGCGGGGCTGCATCTCTTGTTCCTGCTCCGCATCCGACGGGTTGTCCGTGCCCACGCCCAGTAGCTCGACCGCCTCTATTCCGGCATCGATCATCACCTGGGCGATATCGAGTCCGGTATCTCCCAGAAATTCCTTGGCCTCATCGGAAAAACGGATCCTCACCAGAGGCTCTGCGTCTTCATCGGTGCGTTGCAAGGCAAAATCCCCGTCGGGGAGCAAAACGATTTCGTAGAAAGCTGTGGACATGTCGCGCCGGGCTCATGGATGAATGGCCAGTATACCAGCGATACTGGTCCGGAGTTAGCCAGCCACGCTCTTTCAGGGTTGGTCGCCGACGCTCAGTACTCGACCATGGTATCCCGTTGGCGTTCGACCAGTTCGGTGAGACCCTGCAGCCATTGCCGCGCAGTGTCGACGGTAAACTCCTCCGGGCCGTCGACCTGGGCGACGGGGATCAGCCCTTCGGCGACGCCGCCAGGGGTATCCTGGGATGCTCCCAGGCAGGCGCGATACGCGGCCAGCATCGGCTTCAGCCAGCCTCCCGGAGCACCCAGCAAAGCTTGGATTTCAGCCGCCTCGGCGGGCGACTTGTTCCCTGCCGCCAGTTGTTGCACCAGGTCGTCCACGGCGTGGACATCTTCCGGGGCGCGGCATTGGTAGCTGGCGGCAATATGGCGCAGGTGAAAATGGTACGCCAGGTACAACTGGAACAGCAGCGATTCCAGTCGCAGTCGCTGGTGGTGGGCATCGGCGGCATGGTCGAATTCATCGGCCAGCAGCCGGGCGAAAAACAGCTTCTGGTTGACCTTGCCGCGATAGATCGACATCTACTTGCCCGCCACCTGCCAGCGGCCCTTGGTGTAGAACGCCTTCCAGCCGGTGGGCTTGCCCTCTACCTCGGTCTGGACATACTGCTCACCGGACTTGCGGCTGTAGCGCACCACCGCCAGGTTGCCATCCGGGTCCTTGGTCGGCGCGTCGAGCAGATAGTGGTACTTGGGGTCGAGTTCATCGCGGTGGGGAATCAGCTCGACCACCAGCGGCGCGCGGGTCTCGCGATGCTTGGGGAATTTGCTGGCGGCCAGGAACAGGCCCGAGGCCCCGTCACGCAGGACGTAATGGTCATCGACCTTGTCACAACGCAGCTCCGGCATGGCGACCGGATCGATCTTCGGCGGGGCCGGCTGGCCATTGCGCAGCAGCTTGCGGGTATTCTTGCACTGGTCGTTGGTGCAACCGAAATACTTGCCGAAACGGCCGGACTTGAGCTGCATCTCGCTGCCGCACTTGTCGCATTCGATCACCGGGCCCTCGTAACCCTTGAGACGGAAGCTGCCGGTCTCGAGTTCATAACCCGGGCAATCGGGATTGTTGCCGCAGATGTGCAGCTTGCGGCTGTCGTCGAGCAGGTAGCCGTCCATGGAGGTGCCGCACAGGGTGCAACGCCGCTTGTGCAGCAGCAGGCGGGATTCCGCTTCGTCATCGTCCTCGACGCTGACCACTTCGTCGCCGGGGATCAGGTTGCGGGTGCCCTTGCAGCGCTCCGCCGGCGGCAGTGAATACCCGGAGCAGCCGAGAAACACTCCGGTGGTGCCGGTGCGGATCATCATCGGCCGGCCGCAGAGCTCGCAGGAGATCTCCGTCGCCGTCGGGCTGTTGGGGCGCATGCCGCGGTCATTGGCGTGGGCGGCGGCAAGCTTGGCGGAGAAGTCCTTGTAAAAATTATCCAGAACCTGCTTCCACGGCAGTTCGCCCCCGGCAATATCGTCGAGGTATTCCTCCATGCTGGCGGTAAAGCCGTAGTCCATCAGATCGGAAAAATTCTCCACCAACCGGTCGGTGACGATATCGCCGATTTTTTCCGCATAGAAACGCTTGTTTTCTATTCGCACATAACCGCGATCCTGGATGGTGGAAATGATCGAGGCATAGGTCGAAGGACGGCCGATACCGCGCTTTTCCAGTTCCTTGACCAGCGCCGCCTCGCTGTAACGGGCCGGGGGCTTGGTAAAGTGTTGCTGGGGCACCAGGGCCAGCAGGCGCAGCAGGTCCCCGACCTTGCAATCCGGCAGTTCCGCGTCCTCGTCTTTCTTGCGCAACTGCGGCATGACCTTGAGATAGCCTTCGAAACGGACGACCCGCCCCTTGGCCCGCAGCAGGTAGTCATTCTTGGCGATGCTCAGGGTGCTGCTGGTGAACTGGGCCGGGGTCATCTGGCAGGCGACGAACTGCTGCCAGATCAGCTGGTAGAGGCGCTTGGCGTCTTCCTCCATGCCGTCGAGGTCGCCGGGGGCGATATCGACATTGGAGGGCCGGATGGCCTCGTGAGCCTCCTGGGCACCGGACTTGCTGCTATAGCGATTGGGCTGTTCGGGCAGGTACGGCTTGCCGAAACGGGTCTCGATATAGTTGCGACAGGAGGCCACCGCCTCGTCGCTGAGATTGGTGGAGTCGGTCCGCATGTAGGTGATGTAGCCCGCCTCATACAGACGCTGGGCCATCATCATGGTTTTTTTCACGCCAAAGCCGAGCCTGGTGCTGGCCGCCTGCTGGAGGGTCGAGGTGATGAAGGGCGCCGACGGTTTGGACTGGGTCGGCGTATCCTCCCTGGCGCTGATGCGGTACTCGCCGCCCTTGAGATCGTTGAGGGCCTTGTCCGCCTCGGCTTTGTTGACGGGGCGAAAATTCTGGTCCTGGTATTTTTTTACCTCGAAGCGGATTTTCTCCTCCGCCGGGGTCTCGGTGTCGGCGTGAACGGTCCAGAATTCCTCGGGAATGAACGCCCGGATTTCCCGTTCCCGCTCCACCACCAGGCGCACCGCCACCGACTGGACACGGCCTGCGGACAAGCCCCGCGCGACCTTCTCCCAGAGCAGCGGAGACACCATGAAACCCACGACCCGATCGAGAAAGCGCCGGGCCTGCTGGGCATTGACGCGGTTGGTGTCGAGCTCGCCCGGGCGTTGGAAGGCTTCGGCGATGGCCTTTTTGGTGATTTCGTTGAATACCACCCGCTTGTAGCGGGCCGGATCGCCACCGATGGCTTCCCGGAGGTGCCAGGCGATGGCTTCCCCTTCGCGGTCAAGGTCGGTGGCGAGGTAGATCGCTTCGGCATCCCGGGCCAGTTTTTTCAGTTCGCCAACGACCTTTTCCTTACCGGGAAGAATTTCGTAGCGCGCCTTCCAGCCGTGTTCAGGGTCGATGCCCATGCGGGCGACCAATTGCTCCTGGCTCTTGCGGGCCTTGTGGCGGGCCTTGTCCTCGGGACTCAGCTTGCGGGTCTCGGCGGCCTGGCGGGCGCGCTCCTTGGCATTGACCGGCGTCGATTTTCCAGCCGGCAGGTCGCGGATATGGCCGATACTGGACTTGACGATAAAGTCCTTGCCGAGATATTTGTTGATGGTTTTCGCCTTGGCGGGCGATTCCACGATAACCAGAGTTTTGCCCATGTCCTTGAATCTTTCCCTTGTCGATAGAACGGATTGGTGCCGGTGGCGGAGCGATGCCTTTTTTATTAAGCACATATTTGCGGGATACTGGCAATGCCCGGCCGCCACAGGAGGTCAGAGCGATGGGAGTCAGGAGACCCTCGGGCTGACGGCCGCGCCGTTCCTGCCGAGGCGGATGGGCTCCGGCGCCCGCATCGAGGCCAGCAGCGCCGTCAGCGCCGTCTCGATCCTTGCGACATCCTCGACCCTGCCGGTCTCCTCCCAATAGGCCGAAACCCCCTGCCCGTCCAGGCGCAGCGCCGTCACCGACGCCGGCAACTCGGCAAGGCACTGGCCAATCGCCGGATGGATCGCCGCCGGCGCCTCGCTGCGGTGCCAGCGCCAGCCCGGGAATGGCGACTCCCGGCCGCGGCGCTCCGCGCGAACCAGGGTCCAGAAGGGCTCGATCACCGGCAGGATGCCCTTGTCGTCAGGCGCCGGGGATTTAAGGTAGCGGACCGTTTCCGGCCGCCGCTCTGTCTCTTCGGCATCGGCATGGGGTACCATCTGCACCTTCAGGCCGAGCTGTAGCGCGCGGTTGCGGAAAGCGGTTATCCTTGCCTGGCCCGGGGTCTGACGCAGCCACAACAGCGGGGAAATCACCATGGCGATGACCAAGACTATCAGCAGATACTTCATCAATTTGGCAATTCCTGGGTTGCGGGTAAAATCCGTGTGTTTGTCTTCGTAGCGACTCAACGATAATCAGGAGAAGGGCATGTCCCATTATCACCGTATTCTCGTCGGCCTCGATCTCTCTGCCGAGTCCCAGCAGGTCATCGATCACGTCAAGGCCCTGTTCACTGGCAAGGATAGCAAAATCAGCCTGGTCCACGTGCAGGAGCCGCTATCTTTCGCCTATGGCGGCGACATCCCCATGGACCTCAGTGAAATCCAGAATCAACTCGAAAGCCAGGCGACGCAGCGGCTGGCGGAGCTGCGCGAGCAGTTGGCGGGGTTCGAGGTGGATACCCACGTGATCATCGGCCAGCCCGCCAGTGAGATGCACCGTTTCGCCCGCGAACACGACATCGACCTGATCGTGGTCGGCACCCACGGCCGCCACGGCCTGGCCCTCATCTTTGGTTCGACCGCCAACGGCGTGCTCCACGGTGCGACCTGCGATGTTCTCGCCGTGCGCATCAAGGACACCAAAGAGTAGCGCACCCTGTCCCCGCCCGGGCAGGCCCGGGCGCCGCTCACCCTGACATCCGGATCCGGCGCAATCATGCGGTATCGTAAAGCGCATCTCCTTATCACCCTGTTCGCGTATATTTCCCTCTCATGGCTGCCGTCGGCGAGCGCCGCAACGCCTCTCGCCGAACAGCGCGGCCTCTACCAGGAGGCCAACAGGGCCCTGGCCCGCCAGGCGTGGGGCGAATTCCAGGCCCTCAAGGCACGGCTTCGCGACTACCCCCTTTACGCCTATCTCGAATACCGCGAGTACGCGGCAAGGCTCGACCGGGTCGCGGCGGGTACCGTCCTCGACTTCATCGCTGCCAACAGCGACTCCCCGCTGGCGGAACGGCTGCGCAGATTGTGGCTCGACCAACTCCGCGCCGACGGCCGGGACGACGACTTTCTCGCCGCCTACCGGCAGGCCACGGCCTCGGTGGAACAGCAGTGCCACTACCAGCTGATCAACTACCGCCGCGGCGAACGGCAACAATCGCTGCCCGCCGCCCTGGCCTTGTGGCAAGTTGGGAAATCCCAGCCCAATGCCTGCGACCCGCTGTTTGACCGCCTGATCGCCGACGGCCATATCGACGAGGAGGTCGCCTGGAAACGCTACGTGAACGCGCTGCTCGATCACCAGTACCGCCTGGCCGCCTACGTCGAACGGTTCTTCACCAGCGATGCCTACCGCCAGCGGGCAACGAACCTGATGGCGGTCGACCGCCAGCCGGCAACCGTCGGCAACTATGCGCTGTTGCGCGAGTACAGCCCGGAAACGCTCGCGGTTCTGGCCCATGGGCTGATCCACCTCGCCCAGCAGGATGCCCCCGCCGCCCTGCGCCACTGGCAGCACTACCGCCAGCACCATACTTTTGCCGCCGGCGACGAAAAGCTGGTGACCGGTACCCTGGTGCGCAACCTGTTCGCCCAGGGGCACGGCGCCGCCGCCGACCAACTGCTGCGCGATGCCATCACCCTGGTGGATGCCAGGGTGCTCGACTGGCGCCTGCAACAGGCCATCAAGGCCGCTCAATGGGCCTCTGTCGTGGAGTGGAGCAACACCTTGCCGCCAGCGGTGGCTGACAGTTCGCGGTGGCGCTACTGGCGAGCCCGCGCCCTGGAGGAGAGCGCCCCGGACAGCGGCGAGATCCGGCAGATCTATGAGCAACTTGCCAGTGAGCGCAGTTTCTACGGGTTCCTTGCCAGCGACAAGCTCCGGCGTCCCTACACCATGCAGCACCAGCCGGTGGCGGTGCCGCAAGTGCAGATCGACGAGTTGGCCTCGAGTCCGCCTTTTGTGCGCATTGCCGAGTTGCTTTATCACCGGGATATGGTCGCGGCGCGCCAGGAATGGAATTTTCAGCTGCACGGCCAGCCCCAGGACAGCTGGCTGACGGCCGCGCGCCTCGCCCAGCGCTGGCAATGGCATCACCAGGCCATCACCAGCATGATCCAGGCCAATTACTGGGATGACGTGGAGATACGCTTTCCCCTCGCCTACCGCGAGCACTTCGACCGCGATGCCGGGCGGGCGCGGATTCCACTGGCGCTGCTGCTCGCCATTTCCCGCCAGGAAAGTTCCTTCGAGCCGACCATCGTCTCTCCCGCTGGCGCCCGCGGGCTGATGCAGCTGATGCCCGCCACCGCCCGGGAGACCGCGCGCCGCCACGGCGTGGCCTACCGGAATGAAAGCGATCTCGATGACCCGGCGGTCAATATCCGCCTCGGCAGCCACTACTACCGGCAGATGCTCGACCGCTTCGGCAACAACCGCATCCTCGCCACCGCGGCCTACAATGCCGGGCCGGGACGGGTCGAGGGCTGGCTCCGGCAAACCGCCGGCAACCTGCCCTACGACGTCTGGATCGAATTGATCCCCTTTGCCGAAACCCGCAATTACGTGCAGAACGTACTGGCGTTTTCAATGATATTTGCCCATCACCTGGACGCCACCGAACCGATGCTCAGTGCCAGTGAGAAAAGCCGGAATCTCTAAGCGCCTGTTCAAAGTCGTTCCGCCAGGCGATACCCCATGGGTGTGCTGAGGCACGAAGCGCACCAGAGGCCGGCACCTACCCCGGTGCGCTTCGTGCCTCAGCACACCCTATGGATGCCTGTTGAGAGACTTCGCGGCTCAGGGTCTGGCGAAGGGCGCCGGAAAAACAACAGGAGTACAACCATGGATACCACCCTGGTGGATATCGGAGTCAATCTCGCGAGTGAGCGCTTCGACAAGGACCGGGATGAGGTGCTGGCCCGTGCTCGCGACGCAGGTATCGGGCACTGCGTGATCACCGGCACCAGCGCCCAGGGCAGCCACGACGCGGTGATGCTCTGTGAGCGCTACGGGGAGCAATTTCCGGGGATGCTCAGTTGCACCGTAGGGGTACATCCCCACGAGGCCGGCAATCACACGCCGGAGACCAGCCGTCAGCTGCGCGCCCTGGCGATCGAACATCCTCAGTGGGTGAAGGCCATCGGCGAGACCGGGCTCGATTTCAACCGCAACTTCTCGACACCCGTCGCTCAGGAAAAAGCCTTCGAAGCACAATTGGAACTGGCGTCTGAACTGGGACTGCCGCTGTTTCTTCACGAGCGGGATGCCGCCGAGCGCCAATACCAGATCCTGCGCAGCTGGCGCGACAACATCCGCAACGCCGTCATCCACTGCTTTACCGGCGGCCGGACGAGTCTCTACCGTTATCTCGATCTCGATCTGTACATCGGCATCACCGGCTGGATCTGCGACGAGCGCCGGGGGCTGGAGCTGCAATCCCTGGTGGCGGAGATTCCTCTCCAGCGCCTGATGATCGAGACCGATGCCCCCTACCTCACGCCCCGCACCCTGACGGCAAAGCCGAAAACAGGCCGCAACGAGCCAGCATTTCTGGTGGAAGTACTGCAGGGGGTCGCCGCCCACCGGCCGGAATCGGAGGCCGAAATCGCTCTTGCGACAAGAAATAATTCTTTCGAATTCTTTGGCTTGTGATGATTTTATGAGGCTCTTTGTGAGCTCGCGCCGTTCCTCCAGGGGCTGGCCATGAAGCCGCCGGGGCCGGTCACGGGCCTGACGCGGAAGCCATCAGCCTGCGCACCTGCCCGGCGCTGAAAGGCCAGCCCTTCTCGGCACCGCCCTCGACAGCGATCACCGGAATCCGCAGCCCATAGAGGGCCTCGAGCCCGGGGTCCTCACGCACGTCGATTTCCCGCAAGCGCCACTCGCCGGGCAGTAGCGGGTATATCAGGGCGCGCGCCTGATCGCAGAGATGGCAGCCACTGCCACCGTACAAAATCAGTGTCTTATCGGCCATTGCTCAGGTAACAAAAAGGTTTGAAGCGCGTCGGGTGAACGACAGGCGCCTGCTTTCGCCAGCGCCCGCGCAGTACGCCAGTCCGGCCGGCAGCGCCGGTCAAGGATTGGCTTTCTTGAAGGCGGCCACTTCCTTGTTGAAGTCTTCGCCAATCGCATTGCGGGCATCCAGCACCGTCTTGTTAGCGGCGCGGTACTCATCCTGGGCAGACTTGTCCAGCGCAGTGAAGCCCTCGGTGGCGATGGCGGCTTCGCGGCAATCCAGGTATTTGTCGGCATCGGCTATGTAGACTTTCACTTCGTCGCTGTTGGCGACGACAGCCTCCATGGTCGCAGTTGCGCCGTCGACAAGCGGCGGGGCGGCAGGCGGTTCACCGCACTCGTTGGCCATGACAGTGGAACCAAGGCAAAAGGCTGCGGAGAAAATCAGCGCTTTCCTGATATTGTGAGAGCAGGACATATATCCCCCTTGAGGTGATCGGATGATTTGACTGAATTTAGAGGTATTGCCAGGCAAGATTGCCACGGATTTCGGTATCGGGCAATCCGTTCGCCACAGCGCCAAGTCGCCGCCAGATGAATTACAATGGCCGTATCAACCGAACAGGATATTGGACAGACGATGAGTCAAACCCACCCCGCATTCGAATTCCTGCGCCGCCAGCCGGTGGCTTCCCTCGGCCTGGTGGTCGAGGAATACCGCCATCGCGCCACCGGCGCCCAGCACATTCACCTGGCCAGCGACTCGCCGGAAAACGTCTTCCTGGTGGCGCTGCGCACGGTGCCGGAGGATTCCACCGGGGTGGCCCACATTCTCGAACACACCGCCCTGTGCGGCAGTGAGAAATACCCGGTGCGGGACCCGTTCTTCATGATGATCCGGCGCTCCCTCAACACCTTCATGAACGCCATGACCAGCTCCGACTGGACCGCCTACCCCTTTGCCAGCCAGAACCGCAAGGACTATTTCAACCTGCTCGACGTGTATCTGGATGCGGTGTTCTTCTCCCGCCTCGACCCGCTGGATTTCGCCCAGGAAGGTCACCGCCTGGAATTTGCCGAAGCCGGCGATCCGGCTGCGGATCTGGTGTTCAAGGGCGTGGTGTTCAACGAAATGAAGGGCGCGATGAGTTCCGTGTCCTCGACCCTCTGGCAGACCCTGAGCAAGTACCTGTACCCCACCACCACCTACCATTACAACAGTGGCGGCGATCCGGAGTGTATCCCCGACCTCAGCTATGACCAACTGAAGGCCTTCTACCAGACCCACTACCACCCCAGTAACGCCATTTTCATGACCTTCGGCGACATTCCCGCCGCCGAACTCCAGGACCGCATCGAGGGCCAGGCCCTGTCTCGTTTCGAGCGTCTCGACGTCGAGATCGCCGTACCCGATGAACAGCGTTACCTCGCGCCGCTGCGCGTCGAAGAAGCCTATGCCTTCGACGAGGAGGCCAGCGCGGAGCGCAAGACCCATATCGTGATCGGCTGGCTGCTCGGCTCCGCCACCAACCTTCTGGAATCCATGGAAGCCCACCTGTTGTCCAGCGTTCTGCTCGACAACAGCGCGTCGCCACTACTCAGGGCTCTGGAGACCACCGATCTGGGCAACTCGCCGTCGCCATTGTGCGGGCTCGATGATTCCCAGAAAGAGCTGTGCTTTGTATGCGGTATCGAAGGCAGCGAAAGTGAGCACCGCGGAGCCTTCGAACAACTGGTGGTCACCGTGCTCGAAGACGTCGCCGCCAACGGCATCGATAAGGAACAGGTCGCGGCCAGCCTCCACCAACTCGAACTCCAGCAGCGGGAAATCACCGGGGACAGCTACCCTTACGGCCTGCAACTGCTGATGACGGCGCTGACCAGCGCCACCCACCGCGGCGACCCCATCGCCCTGCTCGACCTCGACCCGGTGCTCGATACCCTGCGCGAGCGGATCGAGGATGACGGCTACATCAAGAATCTTGCGCGCAAGCTGCTGCTCGACAACCAGCACCGGATCACGCTGGTCCTGCGCCCCGATCCGGAACTGTCGAAACGCCGCCTCGATGCCGAAATCAGCCGCCTCGCCGCCATCAAGGCCGGGCTCGACGCCGACCAGCGGATGGCGATCGTCCGGCAGGCAGAGGCGTTGAAGGAGCGTCAGGCCCGCAAGGACGACGAGTCGATTCTGCCCAAGGTCGGCCTCGAAGACATTCCGCCGCAGATGGCCTATGTGGCCGCGCAGGAACGCCTGCAACAGCCGTTGCCGCTGACCACCTACGGCGTCGGCACCAACGGCCTGGTCTACCAGCAGGTGGTGATCGAATTGCCGGCGTTCAGCGCCGAACTGCTCGATCTGCTGCCGCTTTACGCCAACGTGCTGACCGAACTCGGGGTCGGTGACCTGAACTATCTCGACACTCAATTGTGGCAGTCCCGGGTGTGCGGCTCCCTCAGCGCCGCCATCGGTGCGCGGGGCACACCCGCCGATCCCCACGCCCTCAAGGGCAACCTGGTGCTGTCGGCCAAGGGACTCGGCCGCAATCAGGCAGAACTGACCCAGCTGATGGCCGCCACCCTTCACCAGGTTCGCTTCGATGAAGTCGACCGCATCCGCGACCTGGTGGCCCAGAGCCGCGCCCGGCGCGAAGCGTCGATCACCGGCAGCGGCCATTCCCTGGCGATGCTGGCGGCGGCCAGCGGCATCGGCCCCGGCACCCACCTGGGCCACCGCTGGGGGGGCCTGGCCGGTATTCGCGCCCTGAAGGCGCTCGACAAGTCCCTCGACGATCGCGACACCCTGGCGGCGCTGGCTCAACACCTCGCGGCCATCCATCGGCAGGTGCTGTCCGCGCCCCGGCAATACCTCGCGGTGGGCGAAGCCCCGCGTCTCGACGACTACAAGAAAGTCATCGCCGATACGTTCGACGCTCTACCGGCAACAGCGGGTTTCACGCCCTTCAATCTCGCGGCGGCGCAGCAGCAGACCCTGGAAGTATGGAAAACCAGCACCCAGGTCAATTTCTGTGCCCAGGCCTATGCCACGGTGCCCAGCGCCCACCCCGATGCCGCCGCCCTGACAGTGCTCGGCGGTTTCCTGCGCAATGGCTACCTGCACACCGCCATCCGCGAACAGGGCGGCGCCTACGGTGGCGGCGCCAGCCAGGACAACCACGGCGGCGCCTTCCGCTTCTTCTCCTACCGCGATCCCCGGCTCACCGAAACCCTGGCCGATTTCGACGCCGGCCTCGACTGGCTGCAGCGGGATGGGCACGAGTGGCAGGCGGTCGAGGAGGCTATCCTCGGCGTCATCAGTTCCATAGACAAGCCCGGTTCGCCCGCCGGTGAAGCCAGGCAGACATTCCACGCCGAGCTGTACGGCGCCACCCGCGAAATCCGCGAGCAATTCCGCAACCAGGTACTGGCGGTGACCCTGGCCGATCTGCAGCGCGTCGCCAACACCTACCTGACGCCCGAGCGCCGCAACACCGCGGTGATCACCAATCCCGCCCGCGCCGGCGAGTTGGAAGGCCTGGGTTTCGCGGTCAAGACCTTGTGAAGGCGCCGGTCAGTGGCGGCTCCGCCGCTGAGGACACCGGGCGATGACGATTCTGATCGCGGCATCTGCCCGCGCCCGCGGCGCCGACAAGCCTCGCCCAGGAGAACGGTGCCGTGGATGAAATGACCCTCGCTCCGCGGTTTTCCGAGACCGACGCCCTCGGCCATATCAGCAACACCACCTTGCCGGTGTGGTTCGAGGCTGCGCGCGAAGGCATTTTTCGCCGCATTCATCCCAGTCTGAGTCTCGACGATTGGCCCATGATCATCGCCCGCTACGAGATCGACCTGAAGCGCCAGATGTTTCTCGGCGCCCCGGTAACCGTCAAGAGCGGCATCGAAGCCCTGGGCAACAGCTCGCTGACGGTCTACCAGGAGGCGTGGCAGCACGGCCAACTGGCGGCGATCGGGCGCTCCATACTGGTGCGCTTCGATTACGGCACCCAGCGTTCCGTGCCGCTGACCGCCGCCATGCGCGCCCGCCTGGCCGATCTGCTGCTGCCGGCCGAAACCGGCGGGTCCGAGCGATGACCGCGCCGAGCGACCGGATCTACGCCGCGCCCCGGCTGACCATCGCCGGCTTTACCTTCGATCGGGAGGTGGTAGCGGTTTTCCCGGACATGATCAGGCGTTCGGTGCCCGGCTACGAAACCATCATCGCCATGACCGGCACCCTGGCCGGCCGCTATGTGCGCCCGGGCACCCGCTGTTATGATCTCGGCTGCTCGCTGGGGGCATCCCTGCTGGCGATGGCCGCCGCCACTGCCGACCGGCCGCGCCAGTTGGTGGGGGTCGACAACGCCGAGGCGATGATCGGCCGTTGCCGGGATATTCTCAGGGAAGAGAACCTCGCCGGGGATACCGAGTTGATGTGCACCGACATTCTCGATGTGGCGGTCGACAACGCCAGCATGGCGGTGCTCAACTTCACCCTGCAGTTCATCCCCCTGCAACAACGCGAGACCCTGCTCGCCAGGATCTGGGCCGGACTCAACCCTGGCGGCATCCTGGTGCTTTCGGAAAAAGTCGCCTTCGACGACGGCCAGCACAACGAGCTGATGATCGAGTTGCACCACAATTTCAAGCGCGCCAACGGCTACAGCGACCTCGAGATCAGCCAGAAGCGCACCGCCCTCGACAATGTGCTGGTCCCCGAAACCCTGCCCACCCATCTGGCGCGGTTGCGCGCCATCGGCTTTGCCAGTGTCGATGTCTGGTTCCAGTGCTTCAATTTCGCCTCGATGATCGCCATCAAGGCCCCTGGTTGAGAGTCGGCGCTGTGCGGCGCCCGGTCACTGTTGCTCCCGGTGCCATCAGCGAGTACATTGCACGCCCTTTCAGCCGTCGCCAAAGCACCTGCCGCCATGCCCGACTACGCCCCCCTCATCGACTGGATGATCCGGACACCCGGTTTTGCCACCTGGGGCGCGGACCTGCCCGCCCAGATAGCACGGGGCCTCAGCCCCCGACGATGGGGCGACCTCGACGACTGGCAGGCGGTATTGCGCGCGCTGCCGGCACTCAGCGCGTCGTCGCTGGACCTGGCCTCGCGAGTGCGCATTGGCGAGCCCGGCGACTGTGATGACGCCACCCGGGAGGCGCTGCGCCAAACCCTGATGGGCCTGCATCCCTGGCGCAAGGGCCCCTTCGAGCTGTTCGGCATCGATATCGATACCGAATGGCGCTCGGACTGGAAATGGGAGCGCCTGCGCCCTCACCTGCCCGATCTCGGTGGCCAGCACATTCTCGATGTCGGTTGCGGCAACGGCTACCATTGCCTGCGCCTGCAGGGCGCCGGGGCCCGGCGAGTGATCGGCATCGATCCCTCGCCGCGCTTCATCCACCAGTTCTATGCGCTGAAGCGCTATTGCCCCGCCATTCCCGTCGATATCCTGCCTCTCGGCATCGAGCATGTGCCTGCGGGCCTGCACTGCTTCGACACGGTGTTGTCGATGGGTGTGATCTACCATCGCCGCGACCCCGAGGCCCATATCCGCGAACTGATGGCCTGCCTCCGGCCGGGCGGCCTGCTGGTACTCGAAACGCTGATCGTGGAGGACAGTGAAGGGCCGCTGCTGATTCCCGAGAGTCGCTACGCCAAGATGCGCAACCTGTGGTGCATTCCTTCGCCCGGCACCGTGTTGCGCTGGCTCGAGCAGTGCGGCCTCGAGCAGCCGCGGCTGGTGGACAGCGGCCCGACCACGACCGATGAGCAGCGCCGCACCGCCTGGATGACGTTCGAATCCCTGGCGGATTTTCTCGACGCCGATGATCCCTCGCTGACCGTCGAGGGCTATCCGGCCCCGCGGCGGGCAATCTTCCTCGCCAGGATGCCCTGACGTCACCAGCGCGCTGTCAGCGCAGCAATGTGTCGAGCGGTGTCCAGGCTTTGCCCACCGCATCCGCCATCGCCCGATGGGTGAGATGCCCGGCGTAGACATTGACGCCGTTGCGCAAATGGCCGTCGCTCTGCAAGGCGGCGGCAATGCCCTGTTCCGCCATCGCCAGCACCGCGGGGCCGGTGATATGGTTCAGCGCCAGCGTCGCGGTGCGCGCCACGGTACTGGGGATATTGGTTACGCAGTAGTGGATCACATCCTGCTCCCGGTATATCGGGTCATCCAGCGTGGTGGGTCGCGATGTCGCAAAGCAACCGCCCTGGTCGATGGCCACGTCCACCAGCACCGAACCGGCAGCCATGCGCCGCACCACGTCGGCGCTGACCACCTTGGGCGCGGCGGCCCCCGCAATCAATACCGAACCGATCACCAGGTCCGCAGCGACTACCGCCTCCTCCACTGCTCCCGGATCTGCCAGCGCGCAGTCGACAGCCTCACCAAAACGCTGTCGCAACTGGTTGACCCGCACCTCGGCGTTATCGAAAACAGTAACCTGCGCGCCCATGCCAAGAGCGATGTGCGCGGCATTGCTGCCAACGTTGCCGCCGCCGAGAATCACCACCCTGGCCGGCGCGGCGCCTTCGAGGCCGCTGAGCAGCACGCCCCTGCCTCCGGCGGCCTTTTCCAGGTAGTGAGCCCCGATCTGGACGGCGATACGCCCGGCGATTGCACTCATTGGGGTCAACAGCGGCAGCCCACCGGCATCATCGGTCACCGTCTCGTAGGCGATGGCGGTGCAACCGCTGGCCAGCAACGCCTCGGCAAGCGAAGGATCGGCCGCCAAGTGCAAGTAAGCGAACAGGGTTTGGCCCGGCCGCAGCAGGCTGTATTCGTGGCGCTGGGGTTCCTTGACCTTGACGATCAACTCCGCCTGATCGAACACTTCGCCCGCGCTGGCGGCCAGCCGGGCGCCCGAGTCATGATAATCCTGATCGCTAAAGCCGGCGCCCTCGCCACAGCCCCGCTCCACCGTTACGCGATGTCCGTTCCCGGTGAGAAGATCGACGGTGGCGGGGGTCAAGCCCACCCGATACTCAAATGTCTTGCTCTCCCGGGGTACGCCGATATCCATAGCTTTTTCCTGTTCGTGATGAGCCCGGTATTCTGCCCAAGGCCAGCGGCAAGGACAATCGCGCATCGGTAGCCAGGGGCCGGTTTTCATCGGCCCCTTCTCGTAACCCGGCAAAACAACCGGGCATCTCAGCGATAGTGATGTTCATTGCGGGGTTCCGGCCCGCGCCCTAGGATTACCATTAGTCCGGGATCGTCCTGCACTGGTTGTCGAAACCGGCGCTCCCCAGGCCATATCCTGTCGATTCACAACCATGAAGGAGCCGTTCATGACCAATAACGCCGAAAAGATTGTTCGCGAATTTATCGCCGAGTTCGAAAAAAGCTGGCCAGCCACATTCGACAAAGCGATGACCTACCTCGCCGACGATGCCAGCTATCAGATGGTGGTGCCCACCATCGACCCTGTGACCGGCAAGGCGGCCATTCTCGACGCGCTTGAAACCATGAAACAGAAAGTCGCCGAGCAAAAGCACGATATGATTTCCGTCGCCGCCGCGGGCAACGTGGTTTTCACCGAACGTGTCGACCACTCGATGCGCAAGAACGAATGGGTCCAGATCCCCCTGGTCGCCGTGTTCGAACTCAACGATGACGGCAAGATCGTCCGCTGGAGGGAGTACCTCGACCTGTTCCACAATATGCGCCAGCACGGTCTGTCTTTCGAGGACATGGAAAAAACCATCAGAAAATAGCCCGGCCCGCACTGCTGGTGCAGCCATGCCAGCAGTAAGCACCCATAAAAATAACGAGGTCCCAATGAAGACTCACACCCTGCCCGTTTTCAGGAACACCCTGCTGGCGCTGGCCGTGTTGCCGGCGCTACCGATGCTGATCGAGACGGCCGAGGCTCAATCCGGCGCCCGGCAAATCGAGGAAATCCTGGTCAGCGCCCGCCGCACCCAGGAGGACAGCCAGACCGTGCCGGTAACCATGCACGCCTTCAGCGACGACAGCATGAGGGAAAAATCGTTTATTCTCCTCAAGGACCTTATGTACACCGTGCCCGGCCTGTTCATGGCTGGCGGCGGCCCCCAGGAAAATGCCATCTACTCGATCCGCGGCCAGGGGCGTCCGGTGGCCGGTGCCGGCCAACCCGGGGTGCTGACCTATTTTGCCGACGTGCCCATGCCCACCTTCGCCAGTTCCGTACCCGCCTACGACATTGCCAGCGTTCAGGTTCTCAAAGGGCCCCAGGGCACCCTGTTCGGCCGCAATACCACCGGCGGCGCGATCCTTACCTATCCGAACCAGCCGACCTATGAGTTCGGTGGTTATCTCGACACCAATTTCGGCAATTACGATCTCAACACCTATGAGGGCGTGGTCAATATTCCCCTGGTCGACCAGAAGCTCGCGCTGCGGATATCGGGCTATCTGGATCGCCGCGACGGCCTGATCGAAAATGTCGGCAACGGCCCCGATCTCGACGATCTGCACTCCGACAACCTGCGGATCTCATTGCTCTGGGAGCCCTGGGACAACGTCAAGAACAACCTGGTCTATGAATACCGCAAGCAGCGCCAGAGCGGTTCCGCGCCTCGTATCGTCGAAACCACCGATGCGCTGGACATCTACGGACCGGACATTGCCGCCATTGCCCGTTTCGGCGCCGATCGTCAGGCCGCACTGGGGCCATGGAAGGTCGACTACGGCGACTACCAGCCGTTCAGCGACGTCGATGCCAGCGCCGTCTACAATCGCACCGATATCGACTTCGGGGCGGTCACCCTGACCAATATCTTCGGCTACCGCGAGCAGGAGTGGGACACCAATATCAGGACCGATGGCTTCCCCGGCTATATCAGCCAGTTTGGCAATACGGTCGGCTTCATCACCTCCCGCAGCATTTATTCCAACCGCCAGATCACCAACGAGGTGCAGTTGCAGGGCAGCCTGTTCAACGACCGGGTGGAGTGGCTGCTGGGCGGCTTCTACCTCAAGGATGAACCCTACGGCCCCTACGGCTCCGATCTCGATTTTTTCTTCAGCACCGACGGACGATTCAGTTATTCCCTCAATGAACAGGACAGCCGGGCGCTGTTCGCCAATGCCAGCATCGACCTGTCGAACTGGGTCGACGGCCTCTCCCTGAATGTCGGCTATCGCTACACCTGGGATGAGTATTCAACCTGCGCCGGCGCCGGTGAAGACCTGCCTCCCTACAAAATCGGCCCCGGCACCTGCCCCGACGACCCACGGCTGCTGCCCGACACCGTGGCCGATCTGAAAACCGACTCCTCCGCCGATACCTGGATCGTCGGTCTCGATTACCAGGTCAAAGATGACCTGTTCCTCTATGTATCCAGCCGCAAGGGCTATCGGGCCGGCGGCATCAACACGCCGGCGTTCGGGCCCGGCTTGAAGCCGGTGCAGTTCTTCGAACCGGATGAGGTGATCGACATCGAGGTCGGCATGCGCTCCGACTGGCAACTGGGCGACATGCAGGCGCGTCTCAACCTGTCGTATTTCTACGCGAAGTCCAAAGACGTCCAGTACACCCTCAATGGTGTGCAGACACTGCCCAACTGTGACCCCGGCAACCCCATCCCGCCGGCGTCGCCGGACGGCGACTGCAATCCGGCAAACGACCCGAACCTGACTGTGCTGCTGATCAACGCCGGCGACAGCATCACCAAGGGCGGCGAGCTGGAATTGGCGCTACTGCCTACCGACAATCTCAGCCTTGGCCTCAACGCGACGGTGGTCGATCAAAAGACCGACAAATTCTCCCCCGATCCGTCGGTGGCCTGGAAATTCACCGGCGACGACAAGATCCCCTTCTACTACCAGCCGGAGCTCAGCTACAGCGTCAATCTGCGCTACACCCTGCCGGTCGATGCCAAATGGGGAGAAGTTGTGTTCAACGCCGATTACTTCTGGTCCGACTCACTGGCGTTCACCGACTACGAAACCGAGGACTACGGCCTGGTCAATCTCCGTCTCGACTGGCACTCCGTCGCCGGTCAGCCTTTCGATCTCGGCGTTTTCGTCCGCAACCTGACCGACGAGGATGCCGTCATCAGCAGTTCGCTGTCCACCGCCACCATGCCCATCCGCTCGGTGATGTACAACGATCCCCGGGTGTACGGGGTGAACTTCCGCTACCGCTTTGGCGCCAACGCCAACTGACCTCAAGGGCGATTGCGGGGCACAGGGACGTGCCCCCATCAGGGGAGCGAATTGGGCAAAAGCCCCGGATATTGCGCATTTTTTAGCCATCACAGGGAATTTGCCGGGCAACGGGATTTGGTGGTTGACTCACTCGGGGCAATTCACTAAAGTACGCGCCCTCGACACTGCAACACCACGCACTCGTAGCTCAGCTGGATAGAGTACTCGGCTACGAACCGAGCGGTCGGAGGTTCGAATCCTCCCGAGTGCGCCAAATCAAGGATCCAACACGATCCACCCAAGTCCACTAAAGCCCGGTTTTTACCGGGTTTTTTGTTGTCCTAGCGTCCGCCACTGTCCATAATAGTCCAGCATGTACCCCCAGAATCCAGCCCTATTTGGGGGTATATTTGGGGGTATATTCGGTACCCCAAAACAATGTACCCCCAGACAGGACATTCGAGGGAGTCGAGACCATGCCGCTGACAGATGCAAAGGTGAGAGCCGCCAAGCCGCTGGCGAAGGACTACAAGCTGGCGGACGACAAGGGCCTGTTCCTGCTGGTGGCCAGCACCGGCCACCGCCGCTGGCGCTACAAATACCGAGCGAACGGCAAGCGCCAAATCAAAAGCCCCGTCCACGCGACGGGGCTTTTTCATTTCACCGGTCGGATTGCCGGCCACCCGGAACAGCCCCGGGTGGCGTTCGCCGGCGCGCATTCATGGGTTCACACCCATTCCAGGGCATTTAGTGAGCCTTGGCCAATGCTCGACTGTCCAACTGTCCTATCCCCCTGTCGACAAACGCCCCCGGCGGATGACGGCTGCGCCTCTTCCGCCCTACCAATCCCGTAGGGCCGAAGAGCGAAGCGTCATCGGCCGAAATAACGCCGCGGTCGAGCCCCCGGCGGATGACGGCTGCGCCTCTTCCACCCCACCAATCCCGTAGGGCCGAAGAGCGAAGCGTCATCGGCCGAAATAACGCCGTGGTCGAGCCCCCCGGCGGATGACGGCTGCGCCTCTTCCGCCCTACCAATCCTGTAGGGCCGAAGAGCGAAGCGTCATCGGCCGAAATCACGCCGCGGTCGAGCCCCCGGCGGATGACGGCTGCGCCTCTTCCGCCCCGCACCCCGGATCAATAGGGAAAAAGCCTCGGGATTTTCCCGCCTTTTCTCGACCGCTTGCTGGACGTATTCAGGACAGACGGTTCATCGAACCCACCCGAGTTCAGAGGTGATCGGCCGGGTATTTATCGATGTCCAGAGGCGCGAAACCCGCCGGGGCTGGCGGGTTTCGTCGAGAAACGGGCGACTGAACGCCAGTCATCAAGGGCGGATCTCGATGGGCGTGCCATCCTTCACCAGGTGCCAGATCTCATCCATGATGTCGTTGGTCACCGCGATACAGCCCTCGGTCCAGTCCTCCTTGTGCAGCCATTGCTTGGCCCACTCCGGCGAGGGCACCCACTCCGGGCTGCCGTGGATCATGATGAGATTGCCCGGGTCGCGGTTGGCCGCCTGGGCGCGCTCCAGATCCTGGTCGTTGGGGTAGGAAATATGGATGGCGCGGTAGAACTGACTCTTGGGATTGCGCCAGTCGAGGATGTAGCGCCCCTCCGGCGTGCGGCCGTCCCCCGCTTCCTGCTTGTGGCCGACGGGATTCTTGCCGAGGGCGATGGGATAGCGGCGCAGCACATGGCCATCATCCAGCAGGTAGAGGGTCTTGGCGGATTTTTCCACCAGCACCATGTCCACTTCGCCGCTCAGCGGTTGCTGCTCGAGGGAGCGGACGACGAAATTGCTGGCATCGAGATGTAGCGAAAAGGCACATAGCGCGAGCGCGCCGGCGAAACGAAAACAGCGATTCAGGACTTTGGACGACACGGTCGCGGATCCCCGTTTGTACATTTATTGAGTGGCATCCTGGCGGACAGGGTTACTGGGTGAAATGTAACCCCTGGCCGGCATGCAAGCAACCGCCAAGGCCCGGGGTTGGTGAAAATCGGCGGTTGCGCCCCGGCCCGGTCGCGGGGGAATTCTTGACTATACTCGGGGAAGGATCGGCGGCGCGCCCGGCAATCCGCTCATCACACAAAGACCACAAGGAGCAGTCCCATGTCCGACCATATCTACAAAATCGTCGAGTTGACCGGTTCGTCCAAGAAGAGCATGGAGGACGCCATCGAAAAAGCCGTCAGGCGAGCCGCCAAGACCGTGCACAACATGCGCTGGTTTGAAGTCACCAATACCCGGGGCCATGTGGTGGATGGCAAGGTGGATCACTGGCAGGTCACCATCAAGCTGGGATTCACCCTCGATCCCTGATCGCAGGCCGCGGCATCCGGTGTGCCCATCGCCACAGGGCACACCGGCCAAACCATGCGATCGCATTAATTGCCCAACCCCGGAGGGCGGGCTCCCCCACCGCCAGCAGGGCCAGCCGCCGAGAAAGACACTATCCGCAGCTCAACGATAGTCTTTCCCCATCCGGGGACAAGACAACACCCATGACTTTTCGTAAGATGCCTGTCTTATAACCTATAACCGCAAGCCACGCCGAGAGGCCCCCATGATCGAAACCCGCGTCAGCATGTGCAAGGTCTGCCCCGCCTACTGCCCCATCGAGGTCACCGTCGAGAACGGCAAGGCGACAAAGGTGGTGGGCAACCGGGCATCCCCCCTCTACGGCGGCTACACCTGCCCCAAGGGACGCGCCCTGCCGGAGGCCCACAATCACCCGGAACGCCTGCTGCACAGCCGCAAGCGCCAGCCCGACGGCTCCTTTGCAAACATCGGCACCACCCAGGCCATCGACGAGATCGCCGCCAGGTTGAAGGCCATCATCACCGAGCACGGCCCCGAGGCGGTGGCGGTGTACCCCGGCAACGGCACCGTCAACAACCCCATCAACATCAGCATCGCGGTGTCGTTTCTCAATGCCCTGGGCACCGGGCTGGAGCGGTTCTTCTCGGTGCAGACCATCGACCAGCCGGGCAAGGTGATTGCCCAGGCCCTGCACGGCAAGTGGATCGCCGGCCCCCACCCGCTCCACGAATCCGACACCTGGGTACTGGTGGGCGCCAACCCCATCATCTCCAAGATGGGCCTTGGCCAGAACCCTGGCCAGGTGATCAAGGATGCGGTAAAGCGCGGCATGAAGCTCATCGTCATCGATCCGCGGGCCACGGAATCCGCCAAGTACGCCTGCCTGCACGTCCAGCCCCAGCCGGGCCAGGACCCGACCCTGCTCGCCGGTATTCTCCATGTGATTCTCGACGAGGGTCTCTACGACAAGGCCTTCGTCGCCGAGAACGCCCGGGGCATCGAGGCCCTCAAGGCCGCCGTGAAGCCCTTCAGCCCCGCCCATGTGGCGGCGGTGGCGGACGTGCCCGAGGCCCAGCTGTACGAGGTGGCACGCACCTTCGCCGCCGCCAGGCGGGGCAGCCTGGTGACCGGCACCGGGCCTCACTTTGCCCTCCACGGCACCCTGCTGGAATACCTGGCGCTGTGCATCAACACCGTCTGCGGCCGCTGGGTGCGCGCCGGGGAGCAGAACGGCCATCCCCATGTGCTGCTGCCGGACTACCGGCCCAAGGCCCAGCCCATGGCGCCCTACAAGCCCTGGGATGAAACCCGGCCCGGTCGCCTCCACGGCCTGCCGAAGACGATCATGGGCGCCGCCACCGGCACCCTCGCCGACGAGATCCTCAACCCCGGCAAGGGGCAGATCCGCGCCCTGATCTGCGCCGGCAGCAACCCCATGGTGTCGCTCCCCGACCAGGTGCGCACCGAAAAGGCGTTCAAGTCCCTGGAATTGCTGGTGTCCCTCGACGTGGAGATGTCCAACACCGCGCGCCTCGCCCACTATGTGGTGCCCGATCTGATGGGCCTCGAAACCCCGGCGGTGTCGCAATTCACCGAGGCGTCCAAGTACTACGGGCTCTGGACCCAGGGCTTCGAGTGGCCCTATGCCATGTACGCCCCGGCGGTTGTTGACCCGCCCGGGGGGTCGGACCTGATCGAGATCTGGCAGTTCTTCTACGAAGTGGCCAAGCGCCTCGACAGGCAGCTGGTCTACCACGCCAACGCCGCCGGCGCCGGAGAACACTGGGACAAGCTGCCGGAGGCGATCCCCCTCGACCTGGAGCGGCGTCCCACCACCGAGCAGATGTACGAATACATGTGCACCGGCTCCCGCATTCCCCTCGCGGAGGTGAAGAAATTCCCCAACGGCCGGGTGTGGGACGACCTCGACCACCGCGTGGCGCCCCGGGACCCGGACTGCGACGCCTACTTCGAACTGGCCGACCCCACCATGATGGCGGAGCTCGCCACCGTGTTCGCGCGGCGCGGCGACCTGCCCCAGCCGAGCGACGACTACCCCCTGCTGCTCACCCCGAGGCGCACCAACGACGTGCTCAATTCCATCGGCCGCACCAACCCCAAGCTCGGTGGCAAGCACCCCTACAACCCCGCCTACCTCAACCCCGAGGACCTCGACCGCCACGGCGTCAAGAGCGGCGAGCTGGTCCTGATCCGCTCCCGCCACGGCGAGATCGTCGGCGTCGCCGAGGCGGAGGCCCGGCTGCGACCGGGGACCTTGTCCATGTCCCACTGCTTTGGCCTCAACCCCGGGGAAGGCCTTGACCCCCGGGCGGAGGGCGCCTGCACCTCCCGGTTGATGACCGCCGGGGCGGAGCTGGACCCCATTTTCGGCCAGCCCCGCATGGGCGCCATACCCGTCGCCATCAGTGCCTATCGCGGCTGAAAATCCAACCCATATCCATAACACACGGAGCCAATACCCACCATGAACGATCTGTCAGCCAACGCCACCCTCAACCAGGCGGAACAGGACACCCGCGAGCGCCAGGCCATCACCCAGTGGATCGCCGACAACATCGGCGCCACCGTCACCCGTATCGAGCGCCAGCGGCGCTGGCGACCGGTGTGGCGAGTGGAGGCCATCAAGGACGGCGCGCCCAAGCCGCTGCTGGTCAAGGGCACCCGGGCGTGGAACTGCATCCCCTACCCACTGCTGCACGAAATGAAAATGATGGAGGTGCTGGAAGCCAACGGCATCCCCGTGCCCCACGTCCACGGCATGTGCGACTACCCCGAGGCCTTCGTGATGGACTGGATCGAAGGCGGGCGCGACCCGGGCCTGGTGATGGAAGCGGTGGAATCCGCCTCCACCATGAGCCCCGACCGCTGGCAGGCGAGCCTCAACTACATGGAGATCCTCGCCAGGATGCACAAGATTCCCGCCGAGCAGTTCGAAGCCGCTGGCGCCCCCAAACCGCGCAATGCCGAGGAAGTGGCCCTCGCCCACGTGGAGCGTTTCAACGATATGTGCGAGGCCGCCAATATCGTCGACCCATTCATGGAATTCTGCATGGTGTGGATGCGCCGCAACGTGCCTAAGCACCGCACCCGCTGCACCTTCGTGACCGGCGACTGCGGCCAGTTCCTCAACAAGGGCCCCGATGTCACCGCCGTGCTGGATGTGGAAATCGGCCACCTGGGTGACAACCTCCACGACCTCGCCTGCTTCCGGGGTCGCCACCCGGTGGAAAACATGGGAGACCTGCCCGCCCTCTTCCGCCACTACGCCAAGCACCTGGGGGAGGAACTGGACCTGCCGGTGCTCGCCTACCACACCGTGGCGTTCCTGGCGGTGGGCTACTTCGGCCCGCTGTTCGCCCTCGCCGATCCCCAGCCCGGCGGCGACTGGGTGGAGAGCGCGGTACAGGTGGCCTTTATCGGCCGGCGCTGCTTCGAGGCCCTGGCGGAGATCGTCGGTGTCGAGCTCGACGAAATCAGCCTCCCGGACGCCCATGTCACCCCCTGGGAGGACATGGCCCTCGACAAGCTGCTGCTGGAAATCAACCGCCTGCCCACCTCGGAAAACTTCGCCGACTGGCAGCGCAACACCATTGCCTCCATTCCCCGCTTCCTGATCAACCAGGTGCACTACGGGCGCTGGGCCGAGGAAGAGGACCTCAAGGAAATGGCGGCGGTCCTCGGCCACCGCCCCGCCGACATCAAGCAGGGGGACATCGCCCTGCGGGACTACGTCCGCACCGCGCCGCCGGCACAGGACGCGGCCCTGGTCAAGCTGTTCCACCGCCGCCTGTTGCGCCAGTGCCTGGTGTTCGCCGGCCCCGGCGCCCCGGCGGACCACCTGTTCTTCCGCAAGGTGGAGCCGATCCTCAACATGGAAAAATAAAGTCGACCATGCCGATTGCGAAAATCCCCGGCCTTGCCGGGGATTTTTTTATGGACCAACAGCCACCGGAAATACCCAAGTGGGCCATGCGGGAAGTCAGGTTACCGATCTCTTCGCCACGACGCCCCGCGCTGCGTTGGGAAAGCTTGAAATAGGCCCACTATTCCTGCGCTTTCCCGCCTTGCGCCGGACGCCGTGGCTGTGAGCTTTAGTCACCTAACTTCCCGCACGGCCCACTAGCGATCGTTCATCACCCGGGAAAACTCCGCGAAGTGGTCCCCCATGTCCTCCGGGACGATACCGAGTTTCATGGCCAGCAGCAGCACCGCCGGGTTGTGGTGGGCCACCCTGTTGGACGCAGGCAGCCTGCCGGCGCGGATCAGCACGTTGCCGGTGCGGGCGATCACCAGCGCGATGCGGGTGGCGGCCAGCAACTCGAAGTAATCCAGGTCCGACACCCGGCGGCCGAGGATCGCCTCGTACAGGGCGAGCTGCTGATCCCGGGTCGGCAGGCCCGGCTGGCGGGGCTGGCCGTGGCTCAGCATCTCGTCCATGAAGAACCACCAGGCGATGTCGATTTCCGCGGGGCCCAGGGCCGACGCCTCGAAATCCAGGGCCGCCACCACATCACCCCTGGGATTGAACAGGAAATTGCCGGGGTTGGAATCCCCCCACAGCACGTTGACGTGGGGATTCAAGGGCTGTTCGCTCATGAGGCGAGCCAGGGCGCGGTCGATCACCGGATCCGCCTCCCCGGCCATCGCCTCCCGCTTCCAGGCCTCCAGCCAACCCAGGTACTGGCCGAGCCCCGGCGGGCCGTATTGGGGCTTGTCGAGAAACCGAAAGCCGTTGCGCCAGTCGAGCTGGTTGATGCGGGCGATGGTGGACAGGGCGTCGTCCCAGAGGTGGCGACGGCCCTTGTCGTCCAGCTCCGTGAGCAGGCCGGCGACATGGTAATTGGGGCTCTGGGGCAGCGACACCCCCTCGATCCTGTCCATCACCAGAAACTTGCCCCCCAAAAGCCGGGTATCGCTTTCGATGCCCACCACCCGGGGAACCGGCACCCCAAGGCGCCCGAGGGCCATCATCATCTCCCCCTGGCGGGCAATGTCGGTGTCGAGAAAGACATGTTGCCCGGGCTTTTCCAGGCGCAGCACCAAAGGGCGCATCCGCGTCTCCCCGGCCTCGGTCACCGCCACATCCACCAGCACCGTGAGCGCCGAGTAGCCGCTGCTCGGCACCCGGAGGCCGGTGATACGCACCGCGCCCCCCGGGGCGAGACGGGAACCCAGCCAGCCGGCAAGGGCCTGTTGATCGATGGGGGACTTGGCGGTATCGCCGCCGGAACCAGCCTGATGCATCCGCGACCTCGCAATCTCTTGTGGTTATGGTCAGCGCACCATGGTAATCGGGAATGGCGCCCGGGGGCCACGGCGGGCACAAAAAAATGGCTCCACCGGCAAGCCCGGGGAGCCATCGCCCCGCGGGGACGGATCAGCTGTCGAAGCGCACCCGCTCGCCATCGAGGTGGGCGCGGATGGTGTCGCCGGGGGCGAACTTGCCCGCCAGCACATCCTGGGCGAGGGGGTTCTCGATCAGTTGCTGGATGGTGCGCTTCAGGGGCCTTGCACCGTACACCGGGTCGTAGCCCGTCTCGCAGAGCTTGTCGAGCACGGCGTCGTCCAACTCGATGGCGAGGTCCCGATCCGCCAGGCGCTTCTTGAGCAGCCCCAGCTGGATGGTGGCGATGCCGCGAATCTGGTCGCGCCCGAGGGGATGGAAAACCACCACCTCGTCGATGCGGTTGATGAACTCGGGGCGGAAATGGTTGCCCACAACCCCCATCACCGCCGCCTTCATGGCCTCGTAGTTCTCCTCCCCCGCCAGGGTCTGGATGATGTCGGACCCCAGGTTCGAGGTCATCACGATCACCGTGTTGCGGAAATCCACGGTGCGCCCCTGGCCATCGGTGAGGCGCCCGTCATCCAGCACCTGCAGAAGAATGTTGAACACATCCGGGTGGGCCTTCTCCACCTCGTCGAGCAACAGCACCGAGTAGGGCCGGCGGCGCACCGCTTCCGTCAGGTAGCCGCCCTCCTCGTAGCCCACGTAACCGGGGGGCGCGCCGATCAGCCGCGCCACCGAGTGCTTCTCCATGAACTCCGACATGTCGATGCGCACCATGGCGTCCTCGCTGTCGAAGAGGAATTCCGCCAGGGACTTGCACAGCTCGGTCTTGCCGACCCCGGTGGGGCCGAGGAACAGGAACGAGCCATTGGGCCGGTTGGGGTCGGCGAGCCCGGCCCGGGAGCGGCGCACGGCGTTGGCAACGGAGACCACCGCCTCGTGCTGGCCCACCACCCGGTTGTGGAGGGCATCCTCCATGCGCAGCAGTTTTTCCCGCTCCCCTTCCAGCATCTTGCTGACCGGGATGCCGGTCCACTTGGAGACCACCTCGGCGATCTCCTCGTCGGTCACCTTGTTGCGCAGCAGTTGCTTTTCGCGGGTTTCCGCCTCGGCGGCGAGGGCCATCTGCTTTTCGAGGTTGGGAATCACCCCGTACTGGATCTCCGACATGCGGGCCAGGTCCCCGGCGCGGCGCGCGGCGTCCATGTCGAGCCGGGCCTGCTCCAGATCGCTCTTGATCTGGGTGGTGCCCTGCATGGCGGCCTTCTCGGCCTTCCAGATTTCCTCCAGGTCGGCGTACTCCCGCTCGATCTTGTCGATATCCTGCTGGAGTTTTTCGAGGCGTTTTTTCGAGGCCTCGTCCTCCTCCTTCTTCACCGCCTCGCGCTCCATCTTGAGCTGGATCAGGCGGCGTTCGAGGCGGTCCATTTCCTCCGGCTTGGAGTCGATCTCCATGCGGATGCGGCTCGCCGATTCGTCGATCAGGTCGATGGCCTTGTCCGGCAGCTGGCGGTCGGTGATATAGCGTTGGGACAGTTTCACGGCGGCGACGATGGCGGAGTCGGTGATGTCCACCCCGTGGTGCACCTCGTAGCGCTCCTTGAGGCCACGGAGAATGGCGACGGTGTCCTCCTCCGTCGGCTCGTCCACCAGCACCTTCTGGAAACGCCGCTCGAGGGCCGCGTCCTTCTCGATGTACTTGCGGTATTCGTCGAGGGTGGTGGCGCCAACGCAGTGCAGCTCGCCCCGGGCGAGGGCGGGCTTCAACATGTTGCCGGCATCCATGGCGCCCTCCGCCTTGCCGGCGCCCACCATGGTGTGCAGCTCGTCGATGAAGAGAATGATGCGACCTTCCTGCTTGGCCAGTTCGTTCAGCACCGCCTTCAGGCGCTCCTCGAATTCGCCGCGGAACTTCGCCCCGGCGAGCAGCGCCCCCATGTCGAGGCTCAAGACCTTTTTGCCCTTGAGGCCCTCCGGCACCTCGCCGTTGACGATGCGCTGGGCGAGACCCTCGACGATGGCGGTCTTGCCGACGCCGGGCTCGCCGATCAGCACCGGGTTGTTCTTGGTGCGGCGCTGCAATACCTGGATGGTGCGGCGGATCTCGTCGTCCCGGCCGATGACGGGATCGAGCTTGCCGGCCTCGGCGCGGGCGGTGAGGTCGATGGTGTATTTATCGAGGGACTGGCGATTGCCCTCCGCCTCGGGATTGTCCACGGACTGGCCTCCGCGCAATTGCTGGATCACCTGTTCGAGGCGTTTCACATCCCCGTGGGGCTTGAGCAACCTGGCGGTGTCGGCGTCGTCGAAGGCGGCGAGCAGCACCGTTTCGCTGGAAATGAACTGATCCCCCTGCTGCTGGGAGCGCTTGTCCGCCAGGTTGAAAAGCCGCGCCAGGTTCTGGGACACGGAAACATCCCCGGTGGGTGTCTGGATGCGGGGCAGGGAATCGATGCGCTCGGCGATGGCCTTTTGCACGGCGGAGACGTTGAATCCCGCCTGGCCCAGCATCGGCTTGACGGAGCCCCCCTGCTGGGCGAGCAGCGCCGCGAGAAGGTGGGCCGGCTCGATGGCGGTGTGATCCTTGCCCACGGCCAGGGACTGGGCATCCGCCAGGGCGCTCTGCAATGAGTTGGTGAAACGGTCGATGCGCATCGGGTATTCCTCGGCAATCAGTGATGATCACTATGTTGGGCGCCCGGCGGTGCTTTTCAATGGCGGGCGTCGGGAGGGAGGCCTTAAGCCGCCCCCGGTTGCGCTGGATCAACCCCAGCACCCATTAGCGAGATGGCACCATCCGGTTGCAGCCATGCCTCCGAGGGTCCAGACTCATTGGCGACCCATCGTCACCGACATTGGCCCCCAAGGAGAACCCATGACCAGCCGATACCAGCTCGCCAAAACCTTCCGTCATGACAACAGGGAATACACCTACTTCCCCTTCGACCGCCTGCGGGAACACCACGCCATCCACAAGCTTCCCCTGTCGATCCGCATCCTCCTGGAAAACCTGCTGCGCCACGCCGGCGAACCCTTCGTCAGCGACATCGACATCGAGGCGGTGGCGGGCTGGAATCCCCACCGCGAACCGGACACCGAGATCGCCTTCGTGCCGGCCCGGGTGATCCTCCAGGATTTCACCGGGGTGCCCGCCATCGTCGACCTCGCCACCCTGCGGGACGCCATGGCCCGCCTCGGGGGCGACCCGGAAAAGATCAACCCCCTCTCCCCCGCCGAGCTGGTGATCGACCACTCGGTGATGGTGGATCACTTCGGCTCCGCCGAGGCCCTCGAACGCAACACCGACCTGGAGGTGGCCCGCAACCGGGAGCGCTACCAGTTTCTCAAGTGGGGCCAGCAGGCCTTCAACAACCTCAAGGTGGTGCCGCCGGGCACCGGCATCGTCCACCAGGTGAACCTCGAATACCTCGCCCGGGGTGTGTTCAGCCGGGAGAGGGACGGCCAGCTGCTGGCCTACCCCGACACCCTGGTGGGCACCGACTCCCACACCACCATGATCAACGGCCTCGGGGTGCTGGGCTGGGGGGTCGGGGGCATCGAGGCGGAGGCGGCCATGCTCGGCCAGCCCATCTCCATGCTGCTGCCCCAGGTGGTGGGCTTTCGCTTGAGCGGCCGGATGCTGGAGGGCGCCACCGCCACCGATCTGGTGCTCACCGTCACCCAGATGCTGCGCAAGCACGGGGTGGTGGGCAAGTTCGTGGAATTTTTCGGCCCCGGCCTCAAGCACCTCTCCGTGGCGGACCGCGCCACCATCGCCAACATGGCCCCGGAGTACGGCGCCACCTGCGGGCTGTTCCATATCGACCGGGAGACCCTCAACTACCTGCGCCTCACCGGCCGCGAAGAGACCCAGGTGGCACTGGTTGAGACCTACCTGCGGGCCATGGACCTGTGGCACGACGAGGACGCCAGCCACCAGGATGCCATCGACTACAGCGCCGTGCTGCACCTCGACCTGGCCACCGTGGCCCCCTGCATCGCCGGCCCCCGCCGGCCCCAGGACCGCATCGCCCTGAGCGACGCCCGCCAGGCCTTTGGCCGTTCCCTCGACGAGGTGATCCGGGTGCGCAACACCAGCGAGGACGGGGTGGCGGGCTTCGAGGACGAAGGGGGCGACACCGCCGTGGGCCACGGCAACGGCCAGGGGGCGGTGCGGGTGGAACTCGACGACGAGGCCTTTATCCTCCGGGACGGCGCGGTGGTGATCGCCGCCATCACCAGCTGCACCAACACCTCGAACCCCGAGGTGCTGATCACCGCGGGCCTCCTGGCGGAGAACGCCGTGGCCCGGGGCCTTGTCCGCAAGCCCTGGGTGAAGACCAGCCTGGCACCCGGCTCCCAGGTGGTCACCGACTACCTGCAAAAGTCCGGCCTTCTGGACCCGCTGGAAAAGCTCGGCTTTTATCTCGTCGGCTACGGCTGCACCACCTGCATCGGCAACTCCGGCCCCCTGCCCGAGCCCATCGAGCGGGCCATCCACCAGGGCAGCCTGGTGGCCTGCGCGGTGCTCTCCGGCAACCGCAACTTCGAGGGGCGCATTCACCCCAGCGTGCGCAACAACTACCTCGCCTCACCGCCCCTGGTGGTGGCCTACGCCCTGGCGGGCACCCTCGACATCGACCTCACCCGCGACCCACTGGGGGAAGATCGCCACGGCAACCCGGTGTACCTGAAGGACATCTGGCCCGACGCCCGGGAAGTGCGCAAGACCATCGCCGCCCATATCGACGCCGAGCTCTTCACCAGCAAGTACCGGGACGTCTACACCGGGCCGGAGAGCTGGCGGGCGCTGCCGGTGCCCACCGACAAGGTCTATACCTGGCCGGAATCCACCTACATCAAGAAGGCGCCGTTCTTCGACGGCATCAGCCCCCGGGTGCCAGAGGTGAGCGCCGTCATCCGCGCCCACTGCCTGGTGATGGTGGGGGACAGCATCACCACCGACCACATCTCCCCCGCCGGCGCCATCGATGTCCACAGCCCCGCCGGGGAGTACCTGCAGGCCCTCGGGGTGATGCCCGACGACTTCAACTCCTACGGCTCCCGGCGCGGCAACCACGAGGTGATGGTGCGCGGCACCTTCGCCAACGTGCGCCTGAAAAACCGCCTCGCCCCCGGCACCGAGGGGGCCTGGACCACCCACCTGCCGAGCGGCAAGGTGATGAGCATCTTCGCCGCCTCGGAGAAATACCGCGCCGCCAACATCCCCCTGGTGGTGCTGGCGGGCAAGGAGTACGGCACCGGCTCATCCCGGGACTGGGCCGCCAAGGGCCCGGCCCTGCTCGGGGTGCGGGCGGTGATCGCCGAGAGCTACGAGCGCATCCACCGCTCCAACCTGGTGGGCATGGGCATCCTGCCCCTGCAGTTCGCCCCCGGCCAGTCGGCGGAGAGCCTTGGCCTGAAGGGGGACGAGGTGTTCAGCATCGCCGCGGTGCAGCCCGGGCAGGAGGAGATCGACGTGGTGGCCATCCGCCCGGACGACAGCAGCCTCACCTTCACCACCCGGGTGCGCATCGACACCCCGAATGAATACAGCTACTACCGCAACGGCGGCATTCTCCACTACGTGCTGCGCCGTCTGGCGGCGGGTTAGGGGCCCACGACGTCGAAGAGAACGGGACAGCACCAATTGCGCCGCCGTCGCTCCAGCCGCTCGGCAAGGGGTTCGTCGGCGAGGACCAGGGGCACCGGCGCCGCAAAGCCGGCGGGGTTGACCAGGCAGTTGGCGTTCAGCACCCCGTGGCACAGGCCGTCGATCCCGCAGCTGGCCAGCACCAGGGTGTCGCAGTGGCCGCATTCGTGGAACCGGGCGGTCCCGGTGCCCTGGGTGAGCACCCGGTGATGGCGGGCCATTCGGATCAGCACCCGCACCTCGGTGCCCGCCTTGCCGACCCAGAGCACGGACCGGGTGCGGCAGAAATCACAGGCGCAGGCCCGGGGCACGATGGAAAGATCGACGCTCCGCCAGTCCAGCTGAATGTTGCCGCAGCGGCACCCGCCCCTCACCGCGCCACCTCCCCGCCCTGCCCCGGTGCGTCGGCGACCCCATCGACCCGCAGCTCGTAGAGCACCGGCCAGAGCTTGCCGGTGACGTAGACATGGCCGCTCGCCGGGTCATGGGCGATGCCGTTCAGATCCCGCGCCCGCCGCCAGGCAAAGCCCTTGCCCCGGAGGGCGCGCAGATCGAGCCAGCGCCGCACCTCGCCGCTCGCCAGGTCGATCAGGGCGATGCGGTCGCTGCCGAGGATATTGGCCCAGAGGGTACCGTCGATCACCTCCAGCTCGTTGAGACGCTCCACCGGCTTGCCCCCGTCCGTCACCGCGAGGGTACGCACCGGCGCGAAGCTCCCCGGATCGAGAAAGCGCAGGGTGGCGCTGCCATCGCTGAACACCAGGTGCTCCCCGTCCCAGGCAAGACCCCAGCCCTCCCCCCGGTAGGGAATGGTGCCGAGGGGTTCGAGGTCGGCGAGGCGATACACCAGCGCCCGCTCCTCCCGCCAGCTGAGCTGGATCAACCGGTCCCCGACCCGGGCGAGCCCCTCGCCAAACAGCATTTCATCGAGATCCCGCCGGGCCAGCACCTCGCCGCTGTCCACCGCCACCCGGCGAAGGCTCGACCGACCGTAGCGGCCGGTGCTCTCGTACAGCTCGCCATCCGCCATCAACAGGCCCTGGGTGAAGGCGCGGCTGTCGTGGGGATGGCGCGCCACCACCACAAACCCCGCCGCCTCCGCCGCGAGGGGCAGGGCGAGAACCAGGGCAACCAACCAGGCTAATCCCGAGCAGCGAACCGGTTTAGACATCACGCCATTTCCATCCATAACCGTTGAGCGGTGCCGCCAAGCATACAATGGCAGGCCGGGCACCACCCGCCCGCTGTTGTAGAATGCCGCCAACCCCGCCCTTTCACCGCCGGAGCCACCATGACCGATCACCTCACCGCGCTGCTCACCCTGGAGCGGATCGAGACCAATATCTTCCGAGGCCGCAGCGAGGATCTCGGCACCCCCCAGGTGTTTGGCGGCCAGGTGCTCGGCCAGGCGATCCAGGCGGCGGAGGCCACCGTCAGCGGCCGGCCCATCCACTCGGTGCACGCCTATTTTCTGCGCCGCGGCGACTTCACCGCCCCCATCCTCTACGACGTGGACAACAGCCGGGACGGGCGCGGTTTCTCCTCCCGCCGGGTGGTGGCCATCCAGCACGGCAAGCCCATCTTCACCATGGCGGCGTCGTTTCACCAGGCGGAGGACGGCATGGAGTTCCAGCCCAGCTACACCCTGCCCCCGGCGCCGGATGACCTCCCCCCCCTGCCCCTGGAAGTCACCCCCGTGGCGGCGGACACCAGCCCGGTGGCCGACTTCGACCTGCGCCTGGTGCCCCGGGGGCTGCGCACCGAGCCCAACGCCGTGCAGTGGTGGCTGAAAACCCGCGAGCCCCTCGCCGACGACCCCGCCCTGCACCGTGCGGCGCTCGGCTTTGTCAGCGACTTCGGGCTGATCTCCGCGGTGCTGCAGCCCCACGGCTACGAGCCCGGCAACCGGGAGTTTCTGCGCCGTCTGGTGGCCGCCTCCCTCGACCACGCCCTGTGGTTTCACCGCCCGGTAAAGGTGGACGAGTGGCTGCTCTACAGCACCGTGCCGATGACCACCCACGGCGCCCGGGGACTGGCCCGGGGCACCCTCCACGACGCCCGGGGCCTGCTGGTGGCCACCACCATGCAGGAACTGTTGATCCGCGACCCCGGGACCCCCTGATGGACTACGAATTCACCTGGCTGACCCTTTCCATACTGGTGGTTGCCGGAATCTTCGCCGGCTTCATCAACACCCTCGCCGGGGGCGGCTCCCTGCTCACCCTGCCGGCCCTGATGCTGCTGGGAATGCCGGCGGACATCGCCAACGCCACCAACCGGGTGGGCGTGCTGCTGCAATCCGCCGAGGGCATGCGGGGCTTCAACCGCCACGGGATGCTCGCCCGGGACGCCCTCGGCCCCATCCTGGTGCCCACCGTGGCCGGTTCCCTGGCGGGCTCCCTGATCGCCTCCTACCTGCCCGCCACCGTGCTGGAGCCGGTGCTGCTGATCACCCTGGTGATCATGGCGGTGGTGATCGTGGTGAAGCCCACCATGGTGGCGCCGCCCTTGGGCACGGAGCCCCTGAGCCTCAGAGAGGCGCCGAGCGGCTATGCCTGGCTGTTCGTGGCGGGGCTCTATGGCGGCTTCGTTCAGGCGGGTGTCGGCTTCGTGCTGCTCGCCGCCCTCGCCGGGGTGCTGCGCTACGACCTGGTACGGGCCAATGCCCTCAAGATGGCGGCCACCGCGATCTTTGCCGCCGTGGCGCTGGTGGTGTTCGTCGCCCGGGGCCAGGTGCTGTGGATTCCCGGGCTGGTGCTGGCGGTAGGCTGCATGATCGGGGTGAGGCTGTCGGTGAAGTTCGCCATCTCCGTTCCCCAAAACGTGCTGCGCTGGTTTTTGCTGGTGATCGTGATCGCGGTGTGCATCGCCGCCTGGCTGCGCTGAGCGGTCAGGCCGAAAGCCTGGCAAAGAGCAGGCCCCAGAACACCAGCAGTAGCAGCGCGCCGATGGCGAACACCGCGAAGCGCGGCAACACCCGGTTCCAGAGGATATGCACCAGGCTGTGGACCACCCGGGCCGCGACGAAGCCCCAGGCCAGGGCCACCAAAGTGCCGTCGACAACCCCCGCCACCAGGGCGGTCAGGCAGCCGGTGTAGAACAGCACCGGCAGCTCCAGCAGGTTCATGTAGTTGCGGTTCGGCAAGCTGACGGGCGCCGGCACCCGGTCCGATTCCCCGTAGCGGAAATCCCCCGCCCCCACCTCGCCCCGGTGGGCGGCGCGAAAGCGCCGCAGGGGAATCAACGCCATCACCAGGAATGTCCAGGCCACCAGGGCCATAAGTGGTTCCAGAATCGCCATCCAACATCCTCCCTCTTCGATAACTCGCCGAAATCCGCCCTCAGCGCCCGGCAACCACCGCCTCCGCCATGCGCACGTAGCCCGAGATGCGCCCCTGGCGCACCCCGTCGCGCCCCACCAGGTAGGCATTTTCAAGTTCGTCCGGGCCCACGGCGGATGCCAGCCGCAAACCCCGCGCGGCGAGGAACGCGTCGAGGGTGCCGTCCGGGATGCCAAAGCGCAGCGGCTCCCCCATCCCCGCCATGTGGGCGCGGGATTCGGCCCCGCCGTGGTACTCGCCGCTGCCATCCACCATGGCGGCGGGCATGTAGTCGAACAGGATGCGACTGCCCGCCGGGGAATGGCGGCTGACAAAATCGAGGGTGGCATCGACGCCGGCGGCATCCAGGTAGTAGGACACCCCCTCCCAGTTGAAGAACACCGGCAGGGTCGGGTCGTAGCCGCCGGCGGCGAGGATATCGGTAAGGGGCTGGCGATTGAAATCCAGGGGCACATAGCTGACATGGCCCGGCAGCGCCCCCAGCACCCGGGCCACCGTGGCCTGCTTTTCCGCCTGCAAGGCCGGCATATCCACCTCAATGAACCGCAAACCGGGGGCCAGATCCGCGAAGCGATAGGCGCGGCTGTCGTACCCGGCCCCGAGGATCACCACCTGGCGCACGCCGCTTTCGATGGCGGCCCGCATCCGCGCGTCCACATGGTGGGTGCGGGCATTCTGGAAGTGATAGGCGCCGGGCAGCATCGCCTCCAGCTGGGCCCGAAAGGCCGCCACCTTGGCGCCGTCCAACGGGTCGGGGCGCAACGCCGGGTCGATGAACTCCCGGGCCAGGGTATCGGGATTGCGGATCGCCGGGTCCCCCTCCAGGGCCGCGAAGGCCCGTACCGTAGCGGCGCCGAGGGCGCTGTTGCGCAGGCGTCGGATGGATTGTTCGTACTCGGTCATGGTGATCCGCCGTGATTGTGGTTGTGGTGGTGGGATCAGGGCCCTTCGACCAGGGTATAGGTGCGGGTGTCGAGGGGCACTTCGAGGGTGTTGGCGCCCTCCCGAAGGGGCTGGCCCACCATCTCGTCGTAGGCGCTCCGCTGGCGCAGCACCAGGGCGCCGATAGCGAGCCCGGCGAACAGCTCCCGGAGGGCGGTGAGGTTGCGCCGGCTCAGGAGCCGCTCCGGGGTCTCCCACAGGGGCCGCTCGCTGCCGTCGATCTCCACCGAGACCTGGTAGATGCTCGCGTCCAGGGAGTGGATGATCACCCGGGGGATGGGCTGGTGCGCGGCGAGGTGGTCGAGCAGGATTTTCATGGTGGCCTCCTTGGGGAAGGGCCATGGAACCCCATTCCCCCGATGAAGTAAATCGCCTCCCCTGGGTTCCGTGGCGGGACAGCGCCTCAGCGCCCCCGCCGCCCCCGGGGAACCCTGGCGGCGGGCAGCAGGCTGGTGTAGCGCTGGTACAGTTCGAACAGAAAGGCCACCCGCTCCGCCTCGCTCTTGAATCCGCTCCGGCCGTAGGCGGCGTCCACCGCCCGATCCAGCGCCTGATGGGCCTTGAGCAGCAGCGGCGGCATGGTGAGGGGGTCGTAAAGGTCAGCCAGGGTGGACTCGGGGAACTGGGCGCGGGCATCCAGCACCGCCTGGGCTTTTTCCTCGATGGCTTGGCGTTGTTTGTCGCTGGGATTATCGGGCCAGGGGAAGTTGTTGTAGACGAGATTCACTGAATACTGGTAATCACTCTTCAAGCGGCCAGTTGTATATCTCACCCAAGACATATGCATGAGCGAACAAAGCACGCCAAAATGGAATGGTGTTGCCTCTGGCAAAATTCTCAACTTATTGCTGGCAAGTACTTCTGACGTTAGAAAACCAAGAGGGATATAAATCCGTCGCTCAGAAGAGACTTCAGGGATTACCATGAAATTCCCCTTCGGCATATTTTCCACATGGAAACGTGCCGGGGCTTCCGCCAGCTTACGGGTCGGCGCGCTCTTGCTGGCCAAGCGGTACTTCCTCACCGCCTCGACCCGCTTCAACGCCTCCGGCATCCTGCGCAACTCGGCGGGGGAACAGTCCCCCAGCCAGAGGCAATAGCGGTGGTAACCGTTGAGAAATTCATCCGCACCCAGCCAGCGGTGAAAATAGGGCGCCGCCTGGGGCTCGATTGCAAGAAATTCCGCTTTCTCGTCCGGCGTGAACAAATAATGGCCGTTGTCGATGGGCTTGTTGCCAATACCGATTTCCGGCACCGGGCAAATCGGCGCGCGGCGATTCTCCAGCACCGCGTCTGGCGCATCCACCAGATAGGGGTTGATATTGCGCACCTCGATGCGATGGGCATCCCCCTTGATATGCTCGTACTCGAACAGCCACTTCGGGGCGATATCCTCCGCCGCAAAGCCGACGATCACGCAGTGCACCGCCGCCTTGCCCCGGGCCTCGTTGGCCCAGGCAAAGGTGCGGTGGGCAAAGAATATCTTCATGCCCTGGGCCAGCATCCAGCTCCACAGCACGCCTACCTGCTCCCCCTGGGTAATGGAGTTGGTGGAGACATAGGCGCAGCGAATCGCCGTGCCCTGCATCATCCGCGCCGCCTTCACATACCAGGCGGCGACAAAATCCAGGAGACCGGCGTTTTTCAGATTGCCGTAGACGGCGGCAACATCGGCGCGCTGGCCGTCGTCCATGTATTTGGCGCCGACAAAGGGCGGGTTGCCGAGGATATAACTGAGCGTTTGCGCCGGCACCAGGGTGTTCCAGTCCACCCGCAGGGCGTTATCGCAGAGGATATTGGCGGTGGATTTGAGGGGAATGCGGGCAAAGTAGAGGCCAAATTCCTCCGACACCCGCAGGTTCATCTGGTGGTCCATCAGCCACAGGGCCACCTGGGCGATCTGGGCGGGGAATTCCTCGATCTCGATGCCGTAGAACTGGTCTACGTCGAGGTGGATAAGGCCGTGCACATCGAGGGTTTGCTGGCCGCTGGCGTGGGAAGCGCGCAGCACTTCGAGTTCCAGCAGGCGCAGCTCCCGGTAGGCGATCACCAGAAAGTTGCCACAGCCGCAGGCCGGGTCGAGAAAGCGCAGGCCCCGCAGTTTCTTGTGGAACTCGAACAGGCGGTTCTTGTTGTTCTTGACCCTGTGAAACTCATCCCAGAGGGCATCGAGAAAGAGCGGCTTGATGAGCTTGAGGATGTTCTCCTCGCTGGTGTAGTGGGCGCCGAGGTTGCGACGCGCCTGTTTATCCATGATGGACTGGAACAGGGAGCCGAAAATCGCCGGGGAGATGCGACTCCAGTCCAGGGCGCAGCAGTCGAGCAGGGCCTGGCGCATGGCGCCGTCGAAGCTGGCGGGGGGCAGGGCTTCCTCGAACAGCCTGCCGTTGACGTAGGGGAAGGCAGCCAGTTGCTCGTCGAGGTTGCGCAGGCGCTTGTCCGGGGCGGTGTTGAGCACGTGAAACAGCGTGTGGAGGCGGTCGGCCAGGTCGCTGCCGTCGCCGCTGGTGCGCTGCTCGATGAATTCCTGAAACTGGGTGCGCTCGAAGATGCCGGTGTCCTCGGCGAACAGGCAGAACAGCAGGCGCACCAGGTAGAGTTCCAGGGGGTGGCCCTCGTAGCCCACCGCCTTCATCTGGTCGTGGAGCCTGCCCATGCGCTCGGCGGCCTTGATGTTGACCGGGTCCTGCTCCTGGATCTTGTGGGTCTGGTAGCCGGCGATAAAGCCGAAGAGGCGGACATGTTTGTGGAGGTCGGCGAGGGCAAATTCGTGGTGCCCGCCCTCCTCCAGGTCGTAGAGGCGAAAGCGGGCGAAATCCGAGACCAGCACGTAGCGGGGCAGATCCCGCTCGGTGATGCCGGGGAAGTAATCGAGGGCCTGGGTGTAGGCCTTGTCGAGATCCCTGCCCCGGGATTTGTGCTCGACGATGAGCACGCCCTTCCAGAACAGGTCGATGAACCCGCGCCTGTCCCCGAGCTTTTTCACCGGCTCCTCGAAGCTGGCGACCCGCTTGCGGGTGATACCGAAGATGTTGAAAAAGCCGTCCCAGAAGGACTTGGCCTCGGCATCCTCGCTGCTGTCATTTTCCCATTCCTTGGCGAAGGCCAGGGAGCGGCTTTTGATCTCGTTCCAACTCAGGGGCATGGTGGGCAGTTCCTTTGTCTGTGGCGGCCGGGGTCGGGCAGGCGGGGCCATGGCCCCGGGCTTAGAAGTCCTCCAGGGAGATCACGTCGTAGGCCGGTTCCTCGTAGGGGTGGGCGTTGATCAAGGCCTCGATGGCGGCCTCGATGAGGTGGTCCTCACACACCAGCTCGACCTTGTACTCCGGCACCTGCTCGACCCAGCCCTCCTGGCCGAGGAAGGGGTTGCTGCCCGCGAGGGGGCGGAACTGGCCCTGCCCCAGGGTTTGCCAGCAGCAGCGATCGTAGTCGCCGATCTGGCCGGCGCCGGTGTCGAACACGGCGTTCTTGACCAGTTCGAGGTGGGTCTCCGGCACGTAGAAGCACAGCTTGTACATGGCCGCCCTCAGTACAGCAGGTTGTAGATCTTGCGCTGGTATTCCACCGCCAGGGGGTCGCCCTTGCCGAGGGCGGCGAGGATGTCGAGGTAGATCTTCTTGGCGCCGCCGTCGCGGAAGTTGAGGTCCTTTTTCAGCAGGTTGAGCAACAGGTCGAGGGCTTCCCGCTGGAACTGGTGCTGGCTGAATTGCACGGCGAGTTCGTAGGCGATTTCCCTGTTGTCCGGGTCGGCGTTGAGGCGCGCTTCCAGCTCCTGGATCTCCGGGGCCTTGGCGGCCTCCTGCTGGAGTTCCACCTGGGCGAGGAGTTGCTGGTAGAGGGAGTCCTGGTCCTTCATGGGGATGGCCTTGAGGATGGCGCCGGCGTCTTCGGCGCGGTTCATCATCAACAGCACCTGGGCGAGCATCAGGCCGATGTCCGAGCGCTTGCCCGAGTCCTCGTGGGCTTCACGGAGCAGTGCGAGGGCGGCGGGCAGGTCGCCGGCCTCGATCCTGGCCTCGGCTTCCTGGATCTTGAGGTCCCAGGGCTTGGGCAGGTATTCGTCGAGCAGCTGGCGGATGACGGTCTCGGGCTGGGCGCCCTGGAAGGCGTTGACGGGCTGGCCGTCCTTCATCACCACCACCGTGGGCAGGCTGCGGATGCCGAACTGGGCGGTGATCTCCTGCTGCTGGTCGGCGTTGACCTTGGCGAGAAGGAAGGCGCCGTTGTACTCGGTGGCGAGCTTTTCAAGGAGGGGCATCAGCGCCTTGCAGGGGGCGCACCAGTCGGCCCAGAAGTCCACCAGCACGGGGCGCACCCGGGATTCCTCGATCAGGTATTGCTGGGCGTTTTGCAGGGTGATGTCGACGACATGGGGGTTCATTGCGGGCTCTCGGTGGTTCAGGGTGGGGTGGATTATGCCTAGGTCGGTGGGGCATGGCCACCGGGCGGCGGCGCCGGGAGACGGCGAGGAAAAGGTGGATAAAGGGAAAGGTGAATAAAGAGCAGGCGGGGAAAAGAGTCGGCCCCGCCCCCCGGAGGGGCGGCGGGGCCGGGGCGGTGTCAGATAAGGCCCATGGCGGTCATGGCGCGGGCCACCTTCATGAAGCCGCAGATGTTGGCGCCCGCCACGTAGTTGCCGGGCATGCCGAATTCCTCGGCGGTCTCGAAGCAGTTGTTGTGGATGTTGACCATGATCTCCCCGAGGCGCTTTTCAGTGTACTCGAAGGACCAGGAGTCGCGGCTGGCATTTTGCTGCATCTCCAGGGCGCTGGTGGCAACGCCCCCGGCGTTGGCGGCCTTGCCGGGGCCATAGGCGATGCCGGCGGCCTGGAAGATCTGGATGCCTTCCGGGGTGGTGGGCATGTTGGCGCCTTCGGCGACGGCGATGCAGCCGTTCTCCACCAGGGCCTTGGCGTCCTTGCCGTTGAGCTCGTTCTGGGTGGCGCAGGGCAGTGCCACCTGGCAGGGGATGCTCCAGATGTTGCCGTCTTCGATGTAGCGGGCGCCTTTCTTTTCATCGGCGTAGACGCTGATGCGGCGGCGTTCCACTTCCTTGATGCGCTTGATGAGGTCGAGGTCGAGACCGGCCTCGTCGACGATGACGCCGCAGGAGTCGGAACAGGCAATGACCTTGGCGCCGTATTCCATGGCCTTCTCGATGGCGTAGATGGCCACGTTGCCGGAGCCGGACACCACCAACGTCTTGCCGTCGAGGGAGTCGCCCCGAGCCTTCAGCATCTCCTGGGTGAAGAACACGGTGCCGTAGCCGGTGGCCTCGGTGCGCACCAGGCTGCCGCCCCAGTTGAGGCCCTTGCCGGTGAGCACGCCGGATTCGTAGCGGTTGGTGAGGCGCTTGTACTGGCCAAAGAGATAGCCGATTTCGCGGCCGCCGACGCCGATGTCGCCGGCGGGGACGTCGGTGTATTCACCGAGGTTGCGGTGCAGCTCGGTCATCAGGCTCTGGCAGAAACGCATGATCTCGTCGTCGGACTTGCCCTTGGGGTCGAAGTCGCTGCCGCCCTTGCCGCCGCCGATGGGCAGGCCGGTGAGGGCATTCTTGAAGATCTGCTCGAAACCGAGGAACTTGATGATGCCGAGGTAGACGGAGGGGTGAAAGCGCATGCCGCCCTTGTAGGGGCCGAGTGCGCTGTTGAACTGGACGCGGAAGGCGCGGTTGATGTGGATCTCGCCGTTGTCGTCCTGCCAGGGCACCCGGAAGATGATCTGGCGCTCTGGCTCGCAGATGCGCTGGATGATCTTCTTGTCGACAAACTCGGGGTACTTCACCAGTACCGGGCCCAGGGTTTCGAGCACTTCATGGACGGCCTGGTGGAACTCGGTTTCACCGGGGTTGCGGCGCAAAACGTCCTGGAAGATGGGCTGGAGTTTCTCGTCGAGGGCTTGGCTCATAGTGTCGTCCCGTGGCTGAGTTGGTGGCCATCCGGTAGGGGCGGCCGCCGGGTAGGTTAAAAATGGGTGCGCATTGCACCACGAGGGTGCACAAAATTGCAACATAAGGGTGCATGACAGCTGATGTCCATCAAGCCGCTGCCATCACCCCGGACGGGGCCTCCGCCCTGCCCTCAACCCTGCCGATGGCGGACCAGCCAGCAGTTGTGGATCTTCGGGTTGCGTTCGAAGTCCGGGGGAATGGTGCGCGGGGTGATGTCCTCCACCGCAAACTCGGCGGCGATCCCGTCGTCCATGCGGAAGCGGCGGAAGTTGTTGGAGAACACCAGGGTGCCGCCGGGGGCGAGAATCGCCATGGCATCGCGGATCATCGCCGGGTGATCCCGCTGGACGTCGAGTACATCCTCCATTTTCTTCGAGTTGGAGAAGGTGGGGGGGTCGAGGAAGATCAGGTCGAAGCGCCCTTCCCGCTTCGCCAGCCAGGCCAGGCAATCGGCGCGGAGCAGTTCGTGCTCCCATTCGTGGATGCCGTTGAGGGCGAAGTTGCGCCCCGCCCAGTCGAGGTAGGTGTTGGACATGTCGATACTGAGGCTCGACGTGGCGCCGCCGAGGGCCGCCTGCACGGTGGCGACGGCGGTGTAGCAAAAGAGGTTGAGAAAGCGCTTGCCGGCGGCCTGTTGCCCGAGCCAGGCGCGGATCGGACGATGATCGAGGAAGACGCCGGTATCGAGGTAATCGGAGAGGTTGACCTCGAGCCTCGCCCTGCCCTCGGTGATGACGAAGGGCCTGGCGCCCCCCTGCACCCCCTGGCGCTGGTACTGACTGTCGCCCTTCTGGCGGCGGCGCTCCTTGAAGAACAGCCTGTCCCGTGCCTCGGGGTAGAGAAATTGCAGGGCC
>Ga0265293_10001667_pt1 | contig 47610 bp, 40 predicted proteins | sample Munlanlewell138R_FD_192505 | JGI IMG/M metagenome (GOLD analysis project Ga0265293, IMG submission 192505) | Leachate microbial communities from a municipal landfill in Southern Ontario, Canada - Leachate well 138R | ecosystem: Engineered > Solid waste > Landfill > Unclassified | place: Canada... | reverse complement strand
CCGCGAGCCTCTCGGCCACGACACCGACGGCAAGCCGGTATACCTGCACGAGATCTGGCCCGACAGCGCCCAGGTGCGCGACACCATCGCGAAGCATGTCAACGCCAACCTGTTCACCACCAAATATGCCGACGTCTACCACGGGCCGGAGAGCTGGCGCGAACTGGAGGTCCCCAGCGGTACCCTCTATGCCTGGCCGGAATCCTCCTATATCCAGAAAGCGCCCTTTTTTGACGGTATCGAAAAGGCCGTGCCCGAGGTGACCGCCATCGACCGCGCCCACTGCCTGGTCATGGTGGGCAACAGCATCACCACCGACCACATCTCCCCCGCCGGTGCCATCGCCGTCCACAGCCCCGCTGGCGAGTACCTGACGGCGCTGGGGATTGCCCCGGAAGATTTCAACTCCTACGGTTCGCGACGGGGCAATCACCAGGTCATGGTGCGTGGCACTTTCGCCAACGTGCGGCTGAAAAACCGCCTGGCGCCGGGCACCGAAGGTTCCTGGACCACCCACTTCCCCAGCGGCGAAGTGATGAGCATTTTCGCTGCCGCCGAAAAATACCGCCAACAGGCAACCCCGCTGGTGGTGATCGCCGGCCAGGAATACGGTGCTGGCTCCTCCCGGGACTGGGCTGCCAAGGGCCCGCTACTGCTGGGCGTGAAGGCCGTGATCGCCGAAAGCTACGAGCGTATCCACCGCTCCAACCTGGTGGGTATGGGTATTTTGCCGCTGCAGTTCATGCCCGGCGACTCCGCAGAGAGTGTCGGTCTCAAGGGCGATGAGCGATTCAGTATCGCCGCAGTGGCGCCTGGCCAGGAAGAAACCGATGTCCTGGTTGTGCGCCCTGATAACAGCGAGTTTACTTTCCGGGCGCGGGTGCGTATCGATACGCCCAACGAATTCAGCTATTACCAGAACGGCGGAATTTTGCATTTTGTGCTGCGCCGCCTGGCGGGAGCGGTGAGCTGAAGCTGAGACAATCTGGTTGAGGTGGCCTGGCTGAAGCGGCTTAGAGGGTGAGGTGTTTCATACGCCTTGCCCTTTATTCGCTCCCCACTCCGTCTACCTGCAACTCGTACAGTACCGGCCACAATTTGCCGGTGGCAAAAACGCGCCCTTCCTCCGGATCCCAGGCAATGCCGTTGAGATCCGCAGCGCGGCGCCAGTCACCGCCCTGTTTGCGCAGCGGCGATAAATCGAGCCAGGACAGGACATCGCCACTGACAGGATCAATGCGAGCGACGCGATCGCTGCCGAGGATATTGGCCCAGATCTCATTGCCGATCACCGTCAGCTCATTGAGGCGGCGCACCGGCCTGCCGTCGTCTGTCACCCGCAACTCACGCAGTACCGTAAAGTTGTCGGCATCGCGATACCGCAGGGTATCGCTGCCGTCGCTCATCACCAGCCAGCGCCCGTCGTAAGCGAGCCCCCAGCCTTCTCCGGCATATTCAAACTGGCCGATCGGCTTGAAATCGGCCAGGCGATACACCAGAGCGATATTTTCTTTCCAGGTGAGCTGGATCAGACGGTCTCCCACCAGCGCCAGACCTTCACCAAACAGGCGGCGGTCCAGGTTGTGCTGGCGCCTCACCCGACCATCGTCGAGATTGACCTGACGCAAGCTCGAGCGCCCGTACAGGCCGGTGCTCTCGTACAGATCGCCAGCGTGGAACAACAGGCCCTGAGTGAAAGCCGAGGTATCGTGAGGGAACTCGGCAACCACTCGATAGGGGGTGCCATGATCGACCCCAGTGCCAGCGCTGCAGGCCGCCACCAACAGGGCCAGGCCCAAAGTAACCAATAAACGCAGCGAATTCATAAAATACCTTTTCATAAAATATCTTCCCTTCCATGAAATAGCTCTGCGTTGAAATAGCCCTGCGTTGAAATAGCTCTGGGGCTTTATCCTGCCAGCATGGCAGCCAGACGCTCCACTTCCTCCGCCTGGCGCTCTACAGCATGGCGGCCTTCTGGAATGCACTCGGCTGCGCGGTCAAAGTCCATCAGGGCAATATGGCTCAAGCGTGGCATCAGATGGAGATCCGGCGGGTCGCCTGCCATCCGCGAGCGGGTGATACGGTCCTGCATGATGTCGATAGAGCCGACGATCACATCGAGCAGCCCCGGCAGGGCTGTGTGATTGCTGCCCCACAGTGACGACAGACGGGAGGACAGCTCGAAACTGAGGCCATTCATCAAGCGCGTGGTCAGGCCCTGGTGTAAAGCACCGTCGCTCTCTTCGCCAGCAGCTGCCACCACCGAATTGGGTTCAGCCGCCGCGATATCGGCCTCCACCAATCTGGGGCTGGGTTCGACCACCTTGTGACTGGGTGCCCCCCGCGACTTGTGCCCATTGCCATTGCGTGCCCAGAAGTGCTCGCCGCGCAGGTGGCCGTTGAGATCCACTGCAATCACGATATCGGCGCCCATGGCCCGGGCAAGGGATACCGGGACCGGATTGACGAGGCCGCCGTCGACCAGAAAGTTTCCCCTGTACGGCACGGGAGCAAACAGGCCCGGCAGTGATATGGAAGCCCGGCAGGCGGCCATCAGCTCACCTTCCCGCAGCCATATCTCGCGGCCACTGCCCAGCTCGGTAGCCACGCAAGCGAAGGGCATGGCCAGCTCAGCGATAGTGGTATTGCCCACCACTCGCTCGATGGCGCCCATCAGGACAGCGCCGCTCAACAATCCGCCGCCGCTGAGCCGCGCATCGAGTAAACGCAGAATATCGCGGCGCCGCAGAGTCGTGATCCAATCGCGAAAAGCCGGGAGCTGACCGCTGGCGAGCGCACCGCCAACCACTGCGCCCACCGACGTCCCCACCACCATATCCGGTTCGATACCGTGCTCTGTCAGCGCTTCGATGACGCCGATATGGGCCCATCCCCGAGCGGCGCCGCCACCCAGTACCAGTGCCACACAGGGTTTGCGCTCGGTCATGACTGCTACTTTCTCCGGCTCCAGCGATCAGCCGACAAAGCGGCGCGCGTTTCTGAACAGGCGCATCCAGGGGCTGAACTCGCCCCAGTCATCCGGGTGCCAGGAGTTGGTGACCGTGCGTAACACCCGCTCCGGGTGCGGCATCATGATGGTAGCGCGACCATCGAGCGAGCACACCCCGGTGATCCCGTTGGGAGAGCCATTGGGGTTGGCCGGATAAGTGGCCGCCGTCTGCAGGCTATTGTCGATAAAGCGCATGGCGGTAGTACCGCTGCCCTCCAGCCGCTCGAGGGCGCTCTCACTGGCAAACTCCGCCCGGCCCTCGCCGTGCGCCACCGCGATGGGCAGATGAGAGCCGGCCATGTCCGCCAACAGCAGTGACGCGCTCTCCTCAATGCGCACCAGCGAGAAGCGCGCTTCGAACTGCTCCGACAGATTGCGCACAAAGCGCGGCCAGTGGTCGGCGCCGGGGATCAATTCCTTGAGGTTGGACAGCATCTGACAGCCGTTGCAGACCCCCAGTGTAAAGGTGTCGTCGCGGTTGAAGAACACCTCGAACTGATCGCGGGCCAGGCTGTTGAAGAGAATGGTTTTGGCCCAGCCCTCCCCGGCTCCCAACACGTCGCCGTAGGAGAAGCCGCCACAGGCCACCAGCCCCTTGAAGGAGGCGAGATCCACACGGCGGGCAAGGATGTCGCTCATATGGACATCCACCGCGTCAAAACCGGCGAGGTGGAAGGCAGCCGCCATCTCCACCTGGCTGTTGACCCCCTGCTCCCGCAGTACGGCCACCCTGGGGCGGCTGCGGGTGACGAACGGCGCACTGACATCGTCTTCTGGATCGAAGCTGAGGGAGCTGCTGAATCCGGGGTCATCCGCCGCCAGGGCTTCGAACTCCTCGTCCGCACAATCGGGGTTGTCACGCAACTTCTGGATGCGGTAGCTGGTTTCGGACCACAGCTGCTGCAGCTGGCTTCTGCTGCCCTGAAACAGGCGCTTGCCGCCTTTCATCAGGGTGACTTTATCGTCCTTAGTGGGCTTGCCCACACGGGTCAGCAAACTGCCGAGGCCGGCGTCGACAAAGCGCTGTATCACCTGCTCGACCTTAGCTTCCGCCACCTGGAGCACCACACCCAGCTCCTCGTTGAACAGTGCCGCCAGCGCATCGCCGCCGAGGGCATCGAGGTCGATACTGATCCCGCTGCGACCGGCAAACGCCATTTCCACCAGAGTGACAAACAAACCACCGTCGCTGCGGTCGTGGTAGGCCAACAACTCGCCGGCCCGCAGGGCCTGCTGAATCACCGCAAAGAATGTTTTGAAGCGCTCCGGCGCGTCGAGATCGGGCGCGTCGTCGCCGAGCTGACCGAACACCTGCGCGAGAATAGAAGCCCCCATGCGCCGACGGCCAGCGGACAGATCCACCAGCAGCAGCTCGCTGGGACCCCGATCGGTGCGCAGCTGCGGCGTGAGGGTGCCGCGCACATCGCTGACCGGGGCAAAGGCGCTGATAATCAGCGACATCGGCGCCGTTACCGCACGCTCCTCACCATCGGCCTGCCAAGTGGTGCGCATGGACATCGAGTCCTTGCCCACTGGAATGGTAATACCGAGCCGCGGACACAGATCCATGCCGACAGCCTCTACGGTGCGAAACAGCTTTTCATCCTCGCTGCCGTGACCGGCGGCGCACATCCAGTTGGCGGACAGCTTGACATCCGACAGCTTGGCAATAGGAGTACAAGCGATATTGGTGAGCGCTTCACCGATCGCCATGCGCCCCGAAGCCGGGGCATTGAGCAGCGCCAGAGGGGTGCGCTCCCCCATCGCCATAGCCTCGCCAGCGTAGCTGTCGTGGCTGATGGTGGTAACCGCGCAGTTCGCCACCGGCACCTGCCAGGGCCCTACCATCTGGTCGCGGGCCACCATGCCGGTGATACTACGGTCGCCGATGGTGATCAAAAAACTCTTACTGGCTACCGCCGGGTGGCGCAACACCCGCTCGATGGCCTCATCAATCTTGATGGCAGCGCTGTCAAAGGGTTTCATCGCAGGCTGCCCGCGCTCCGCCGTGCGGTGCATCCGCGGCGGCTTGCCAAACAGCACCGACATGGGCAAATCCACCGGGCTGACAGCAAAGTGGCGATCGTTGACGATCAACACCCGGTCATCCACCGACTCGCCCACGACGGCGTAAGGGCAGCGCTCGCGCTGACAGATAGCCTCGAAAGTAGCCAGATCAGCCGGGCGCACCGCCAACACATAGCGCTCCTGCGCCTCATTGCACCAGATTTCCAGCGGCGACATACCGGGCTCGTCACTGGGGATATCGCGCAGCTCGAACACCCCTCCACAGCCGCCGTCCTTGACCAGCTCGGGGAAGGCATTGGACAAACCGCCAGCGCCCACATCGTGAATAAAGGCAATAGGGTTGTTGCCGCCCCGCTGCCAGCACTGGTCGATCACCTCCTGACAGCGGCGCTCGATTTCCGGATTCTGGCGCTGTACCGACGCGAAATCGAGATTTTCACTGCTGGTGCCAGACGCCATCGACGACGCCGCACCGCCGCCAAGACCGATCAGCATCGCCGGGCCACCCAGCACGACCAGCTTGCAGCCCGGCTCAAAGGGATGCTTCTCGACATGGTCTTCGCGAATATTGCCATAGCCGCCGGCGATCATGATCGGCTTGTGATAACCGCGCTGCTCGCCGTCGAAATCCATTTCAAAAGTGCGAAAATAACCACACAGGTTGGGGCGGCCGTATTCATTATTGAAAGCGGCGCCTCCCAGCGGCCCTTCGACCATAATATCCAGGGCACTGACGATGCGATCCGGCTTGCCGTAGGGCGTCTCCCAGGGCTGCTCAAAACCGGGAATATTCAAGTTCGACACCGTAAAGCCCGTCAGGCCCGCCTTGGGCTTGGAACCGCGCCCCACCGCCCCCTCGTCGCGAATCTCACCCCCGGCGCCGGTGCCAGCACCGGGATGAGGGGCAATGGCTGTCGGGTGGTTGTGAGTTTCCACCTTCATCAGAATATGGATCGGTTCCTGATGGAAACTGTAACTGCGGTTTGCCGGATCGGGATAAAAACGCCCCGCCTGATGCCCTCTGATCACCGCCGCGTTATCCGAGTAGGCGGACAGCACATTATCACCGCCCTGCTCGTGAGTGTTCTTGATCATCCCGAACAGCGACTTCTCCTGATCGGCGCCGTCGATAGTCCAACTGGCGTTAAAAATCTTGTGGCGACAGTGCTCAGAGTTGGCCTGGGCAAACATCATCAACTCAACATCGCTGGGGTTGCGCCCCATGGCACTGAAACTGTCGTTGAGGTAGTCGATCTCGTCGTCGGCAAGGGCCAAACCCAGCTCGGCATTCGCCGCCACCAGCGCCTTGCGCCCGCCGTCGAGCACATCGATGCGGTTGAAGGGCTTGGGACTGTGGTGGCTGAACAACTGCTCGCCATCAGCGAGGCGGTCGAACACCACCTCCACCATACGATCATGAAACAAGGGAGCAATCTGCTGGCGCTGCGCCCGGGAACAGGGCACATGACCGTGCAGATAAAACGCCACACCTCTTTCTATCCGCACCACCTTGTCAAGGCCCGCGTTGCGCGCAATATCAGTGGCTTTACTGGACCACGGGGAGACAGTCCCCGGCCTGGGCACCACCAGGAACAGATCGCCGTCAAGCGCTTCCCTGTCCAGACTGGGGCCATAGCGCAGCAGCGCCTCCAGCACTTTGCGCTCATGGCTGTCGAGGGGTTCAGACAGCTCGACAAAATGCACATACTCCGCGTAAAGGGAGTGAATATCCGAATTGATTTCACGCAGGGTATCGAGCAATTTCTGTTTGCGGAAGGAAGATAGAGCCGGCGCGCCTCGCAGTGTCAGCATGGATCAGTGGTCTCTCGAGTCAGGGGGGCAAAGGGAGGCCCGCATTGTACTGGAACTGGCTGTTTACTTCAGCATCTCTCGCTGGGGGAAGAGTGGGACTTTGCACACCGGCCCCGTTCAGCGGGGGGTAGGGATACCTGGCGCGTAGCACCCATCCATGGGACTCGTTCAGCGCCGTCCCTGGCGCTGACGGCCTGGTATCCCTACCCCCCGCTGAACGGGACCTCTCACCGCAGTAAATTCTAACCTACTCCGATCTGAGGCCTCGCCCCCGGATAATGGGTTCGAGACCGTCAGCGCCATGGAAGGCGCTGTCGAGCCCCCACGGATGGGTTCACGGCGTGTCTCGAACCCATTGCCCCCGGGGCGAGGCCGACGTACAACGTGCCAACCCCACCCAGACTCAAAACCACCAGCGCCACAGGCAACGCTGAACCAAGCCCATCCAAAACACAATTGACGGTTGCCAGCGCGCCGCAGGCGCTCTACCCTTCCTCGACCTTCGGCAACGACAGTATCCATGCGGCCCATCACCCCTGGAATCCATCTCGCCGGCAAGCGCCTGCTCTGCATCGGCTTTGTGCTCGCATGGCTCGCCCTGCTGACCGGCAGTCAGGAACTTTCCCACCTGAACAGCGTGCTCGCCCGCGGCGAACTGCGCATGGTTACCCGCCCCGGCCCCCTCACCTGGTACGAAGACGGCCGCGGCCCCAACGGCTTCGAATACCTGCTCGCCCAAGAATTTGCCGACCACCTCGGCGTCAACCTCAAAGTCACCACCACCGGCAGCCTCGGCGGCGTCTTCAACATGCTCGGCGGCCCCAACGCCGACCTCGGCGCAGCAGTACTCACCATCACCCCGGCGCGCCAGACACTGGTGCGCTTTTCCGACCCTTACGCCAACACCGTGCAACAGGTTTTGCACCGGCGCGGCACCCAAGCTCCCACCTCAGTGGAACAGCTGGTCGGGCGCCAACTCCTGGTGATAGCCAACAGCTCCCACGAAGAACGCCTGCAAGAACTTCAACAGGAATACCCCGAGCTGACCTGGCAGCGGGAACACGACGCCGAAATGCTTGACCTGATGGAAATGGTCCACAGTGGCGAAGCCGAATTTGCCATCATCGACTCCACCACCTACAACGCCAACCGCAACCTCTACCACAACGCCCGCACAGCCTTCGAAATCAGCGATCCCCAGCCCCTCGCCTGGGTTTTTGCCCACCACGGGGACAACTCACTGATCGCAGCGGCCAACCGCTTCTTGGCCGAAATTCGCGCCAGCGGCTACCTCGACGAACTGAAGGCGCGCTTTTTTACCGGCATCGAAGACTTCACCCTGTCCAGCTCCCACGTCTTTTTCCACCTGGTGGAAACCCGCCTGCCCCAATTCGAGGAGGACTTTAAAACCGTCGCCGCCGCCACCGGCATCGACTGGCACCTGCTCGCCGCCATGGCCTACCAGGAATCCCACTGGGATCCGGACGCCGTCTCTCCCACCGGCGTCAAGGGACTGATGATGCTCACCCGGCGCGCTGCCAGCGAAGTAGACGTGACCGACCGCACCGATGCCGAGCAAAGCCTGTGGGGCGGCGCGCGCTATTTCCTACAGGTCAAGGCGCGCATTCCCCAGCGCATTTCCGAGCCCGACCGCACCTGGTTCGCCCTGGCCGGCTACAACGTCGGCCTCGGTCACCTGGAAGATGCCCGTGTTCTCACCCAGCGCGCCGGCATGAACCCCGACCTCTGGCAGGATGTCCGCGAACACCTGCCCCTGCTGCAACGCCGCCAGCACTATTCCACGGTGCGCCACGGCTTTGCCCGCGGCAACGAGCCGGTGGTGTATGTGAGTAATATCCGCAAATACCTGCGTATCCTGCAGTGGCGCAGCAACGAGGAAGAGCGCCGCGAAAACCGCGAACCGCTGCCGGACGAGATCACCCCCACCAAGTGGGACCTGCACAGCTTTCGGATCTTATAAGCCGCCAACTGTATAAAACTACAGTCCTGAGTTACCATTTCGACCATGACCCGCAAAATCATCCACTGCGACGCCGACTGCTTTTTCGCCGCCATCGAAATGCGCGACGACCCCACGCTGCGCCACCGCCCCATGGCAGTGGGCGGCTCACCGCAGCGCCGCGGCGTGATTTCAACCTGCAACTATGAAGCGCGTCACTACGGCATCCACTCGGCAATGGCCTCCCGCACCGCCCTGAAGCTGTGCCCGGATCTTATTCTGGTCCCCCACCGCATCGACAAATACCGCGAAGCGGCGGCTGTCATGCGAGAGGTTTTCCATCTCTACAGCGACCAGGTGGAAACCGTTTCCCTCGACGAAGCCTATCTCGATGTCAGTGACAGCCCCCACTTCGATGGCAGCGCCACCCGCATCGCCGCGGCTATTCGTGCCACCATCGCCGCCAGACTCGGCATCACCGTGTCCGCTGGCGTGGCCCGCAGCAAGTTTCTCGCCAAGGTGGCCAGTGAGTGGCGCAAACCCGATGGTCTCTTCGTGATTACGCCGGATCAGGAGCAGGACTTTATTCAGGCCCTGCCGGTGAAGGCGATCCCCGGTGTCGGGCCGGTCACTGCGCAAAAGTTGGAGCGACTGGGCCTCAGCTACTGCCGGGACTTGTTGCTACTGCCCCTCGATGAGCTAGTGCGCCAGTTCGGCGTCTTCGGGCACCGCCTGTATCAGTTCGCTCGCGGTATCGACGAGCGCCAGGTGCGGCCCGAGCGGGTGAGGAAATCCCTCAGCGTCGAACACACCTTCCCTAGCGATCTGCCAGACTTTGCCAACTGTGTGACACATCTGGACAGCCTGCACCAGGAGATGTGCTCCCGCCTCGCCGACAAGAGTCCCCAAGGCGCTATCGCCAAGCTGTTTGTCAAAATCAGATTTGACGACTTTACTACCACCAGCCTCGAAACAGGGGGCAATCAGCCGCACCTCGACACCTACCGGCAGCTACTGCACAGCGGCCTGCAGCGGGGTCAGCGCCCGGTGCGCCTGCTGGGCCTCGGGGTGCGCTTCGAACTGGAGCGAGGGGCCGGGAACATGAGCCAGCTGTCACTTTTTGCGTAGCAAGGCTTGTCCAGCCAGCGGCTTTTCCTTCTCCGCCTCTTTCATTTCAGAGAGAATATCCGTCAACTGAGAGATCCCCTGGCAGGTGAACAGCCGCTGGCCGCCTCGGTATTCCTCCTCGGCGATAGCCAGGCAGCGGCGCCGCACTTCCTCCAGCGCCGGGTCGTGGCGAATGGGGATACCGGTGAATACATCCCAGTCCGAGGCCGTGGCGCGGCCCGCGATGACCAGCTCCAGCAGCGTCATTACATTGCGCCGTTCCACCCGGTATACCGGTACTCGGACCCAGACGAAAACCAACAGGGCAAACGCCACCACCACAAAGGTCAACACCAGCGTCAACAAATAGCTCATCCAGAAAGGCTCCGCTCAGTCAGTGGTCGCCAGCTACCGAAAACCCTGTCATCCAATATTGACGATAGCCGTTAATATCATTACTCATACTGGTATGGACCTCAAAGGTTGTCGATGTTCCATACAGACGCTCTACCCGCTTGGCTATTCCGTGCGGAGCCTGAAAAGTTTACAGCAAGGCAAGTGTTTACAAAGTCGCGGAGGAAGAGGAACATTGCCTTTGCATACCCCGGTTTTTCCGGCTGTGGCAGTGCATAATGATATTCGACAATGGCTATGAGGATCTTGGCAGTGAATCTCCGCCATCATAACAGTTCAAGACTGTCCTGGGTGACAGCGGCCCTGTTGGTGTTTGCTGCTCCCGGTCTGCTGGCTAATGCAGACGCTACCGAGCACGCCGTCGAAATCCCGGTGCCCCCAGAGCAGCAGGTCCAGCAAGAGCAACAACCCGCCGCAACTGGCGCGGTCGAGGATGAAGCCTCGCCGGGTCTCGCTGACTCGCCCTTGCCCGACGAGCTTTTGAGCGACGAGTTTTCAAGCAACGAACCTTCCAGCGACGAGCAACCATCCCTCGATCAGCCCTCTCCCCCGGCGTTCTCGGACCAGCCTGAAGACGAGGCGGCAGACCCGGAACTTCTGGTCCCCACCAACGTCGAGGACCTGCTCGCCGCCTATCAGGCCCAGATCGATCAGCAGCAGGCCCTCAACGGCACTTACCATCCCAGCCTGGCGGAATCCCTCACCAGCATGGCCCAGCTTCTGCAGCTGCGCGGTGAGCACGAGGCAGCCATTACAGCCTACCAGCGAGCCCAGCATATTCGGCGGGTCAATGACGGTATCTACAGCGTCAGCCAGGAGCCCATGCTGAGGGGCATGATCGACTCCTATGCCGCCCTCGGCAACCTGGAATCCGTCGGCGATCATTTCGACCAGCTGTTATGGCTCTACGGTCGCGATTACGGCGCCGATGATCCGCGCCTGCTGCCCCTGGTCTCGGAAATCAGCAATTGGCACTTGCAGGCTTACAGCTACAACCCCAACCGCAGAGCGGTGCATCATCTGGTGCGCGCCCACGAGCTGGTGGCCAATACCATCGAGCGCATCAGCCACCGTGTCGGCGGCGGCAACCTGACCGTGCTCCCCCTGCTGCACAACCTGGTAGTGACCAACTACTATCTGGCTGACCACCAGCGCCGCTACCCCGTCGGCTCGCGGGACGGCTTCTCCATGCGCACTTCGATGGGCGGTATGTCCGAGCCTCTGACGCAGGACGAACTGCTGGCGATCAACAGTTACCAGAACGGTCGCCGCGCCCAGGAAAGTATTGTCGCCACCCTTGCCGAGTCCCCCAATGTCACCACCTTGGAACTGGTTGAAGCCCTCGCCGGACTGGGCGACTGGCATCTGTTGTTTGGGCGCACCAACTCCGCCCAGCAGGCCTATCGACAGGCCTGGGAGATCGCCGAGTCGGACCCGGCGACCAACCCGTTGCTCCCCGAGCTGTTCGGTGCGCCGCAACTGCTGGCCTTGCAGCCGACCAGCAGCAAGGGCGCCACAATCGTCGACCCCGAAAGTGACGAGGCAGTTCGGATTCTCACCCTTCTCTCTATTGGCACCCGCGGCGATGTCAGGAGCACCGAAATCGTTGATATACAACCGGCCGAGAATGCTGAACTGTCCAGCACCGCTACCCGCGAGCTGCGCAAGCTGCGCTTTCGGCCCCGCCTGATAGATGGCACCATGTCCAGCAGCGAAGGGGTGGAATACACCCTCGCCCTGCGACCCTGACAGACTGTGAACAGGCCGATCTCCATGAAATATTCTCTTGTTCCACTCGCGCTGCTGGGGATACTGGCACTGGCCGGCTGCCAGAGCCAGCAACAGTCACAACAGCAGCCCCCGACCACTCCGCCAACCAGCAGCTCGACAGCAGCGGGCCAGTCCGACCCCTCTGGCGCGGCTCAATCGGCGCCCTCTTCCAGCCCGTCGACCGCCAGCGGCGCCGCCACCAGCTCCACCACAACGAGCAGCGACCCCAGTGAGCAGAGTGCTGGCAGCCCCCCGGCAGGAGGCTCGCCCTCCACCTCCTCGACCCACGACAGCGATGGCACCGCTGGCGGCCAGCCCCCTGCCGAGCCGGGATACGACAGCGCCGCTGGCGCTGACGGTCGGTACGGCGACGACTCAGCGGCAGCTGCCGCTGCTGGGGTGCCAGGCGCTGAGACCGATGCCGGGAGTCCCGCTGCCGGTGACATGGCAGGAAGCCCAGGCGGTACCACGGCAGACCCAGGCGCCGCTGGCACTATGACCGGCGGCGAACGTATCGAGGCACTGGACGGGCAATTGAACGAGTCCTTTGCCACCTTCGACGCCATGATCCTCGGCGAGCGGGCAGCGGTTGCGGCCATTGCCGACAGTCTGCCGGCCTCTGCCACCTCCCCCCGCGGTGGCGGCGGGGGCGCCGAGGACGGTAGCGGCATGGGTGGAGATGGCATGGGTGGGGATGGAAGTGGCGGCGGCCCCCTGTTCGAGGAAGGCGACCTCAGCGAGCCCGGTGGACCCATGGCCGGGGGCATGGACGGCGGCAGTGGTGACGACGGCGACCACAGCGGCGGTGCCCAGGCATCGACATCGACCACGGCCGGTTTGCCTGGCCGTGGCCAGGGACATGGCCAAGTGCCGCCAGACCTGGTGGATGGCAGCGATGACGATATCGTCGCCCGTCAGATTCGCGAGGCGGCCATGAACGAACCCGACCCGGCACTCAGGGAAAAACTCTGGGATGAATACCGCAAGTACAAGACAGGCAGCTGATACCCGATGACCAAGTCCTGGCCTATCACTCTACTCTGGCAGCTAGCCGCCTTGTTGTTGATGGCGACCCTGGCGGGCTGTGGCACCACCACTGTCAAGTCCACCCAGTACACGCCTCTCAGCCAGGAGACTGCCATTATCCCCGAGAGCGAGTTGCTGGATGTCGGTGTCATACCCTTCGATCCCGGCGTGGACGGCAAGCAGGACGACGACGTGCGCCCGGAAGTGCGCAACGCCGAATCTCGCTACCTGGCCAGTCAGCTGGTCGCCACCCTGCAGAGCAGCGCTGCCTGGGGGCCGGTGCGGGTGATTCCCGACCACTCCACAGTGGTGGATCTCACCGTCGAGGGCGCCATCCTCCACTCCGATGGTGAAAAGCTCGAGCTGGCTATTATTGCCCGCGACAGCAGCGGTCGCAGTTGGCTCGACAAGACCTACCGGGAAGTGGCCAGTGTCTACGCCTACGACAATCGCCGCAGCCAGCCCCGCGATCCTTTTCAGGGTATCTACAACCGCATCGCCAATGATCTCATGCAGGTGCGCAGCCAGTTGCCAGCGGGTCGCGCCGAAGAACTGCGAACCTTGTCGGAACTGCGCTTTGCCCGCGATTTTGTTCCCGACGCCTACAGTGAACACGTGCGCGCCAATCGCCGCGGCGAGCTGGAGATCATCCGCCTGCCCGCTGCCAACGACCCGATCATGAACCGCATTCAGACCATCCGCGAACGGGACTATCTGTTTATCGATACCCTGCAGGAACACTACGATACCTTTCAGCGCCGCATGGATGGCCCCTACCAGATCTGGCGCGCCGAGAGCTACCGGGAAGTTATCGCCACCCGCCAGCTAAAGAGAGAATCCACAGCGCGCATGATAGGCGGCATCGCCGCGGTGGCAGGGGGTATACTGGCCGCCGGTTCCAGCGATGGCTCTGCCCGGGTTGGTGGCATGATGGCGGCTGGTGCCGGCGGCATGCTGATCAAGAGCGCCCTCGGCAAGCGCCAGGAGGCCCAGATGCATATCGAGGCCCTGGCGGAACTGGGAGAGTCCCTGGAAATCGCACTCGAGCCCCAGGTGATCGAGCTGGAGGACCGCACCATCACCCTTACCGGTAACGCCCAGGCCCAGTACGCGCAGTGGAAGGATATTCTCAAGCAAATCTATGAGGCCGAGTACGGGATGCCGCAGTAACCATGCCCCAGCACCACAGTGACAAGATTCAACCCGCCGCCATCGACCTCGTTGCCGCCCCCCGCCAGGCTCCCGGCAACGCTGTTGCCAGCGGCGCCCCCTCGGCAGGCAAAGGCTGGCTGATCCCCGTTGCCGGCGCTATTTTGCTGGCGATTTTGGCCGTCTTGTTTCTCGCTCCCCAGTGGTTTATCCCTACCCCGCCAACGGCGGAGGTTCCCACTGATACCGCACCGCCAGCTGCAGCAGCACCCGCCACCGGCTCGCCCTACAGCGAAGCAGAGCTGGCCCAGGCGCGTCGCGAAGCTCAGGACATCCTCGCCAAGCTGCTCGCCGAACAAAAAGACCTCGAAGCCAACCAGCTGGAGCTGTGGGCCGGCCAGGCCTTTGAGGACGCCCGCGCCCTGGCGCTGGAAGGCGATGTCCGCTATCGGGAGCGAGATTTTCCCGCTGCCCTGACCTCCTATCAGCAGGCCCTCGACGCCCTGGCAGCCATTTCAGCCAGTCTACCCGAGCATCTCGCCAGTCTACTGGCGGCCGGTCACCAAGCGCTGGTTGCCGGCGACGAGCAGGCAGCCAGCACCGCGTTTCAGGCGGTGTTGACCTTGCAGCCCGATCACAGCGAGGCCCAACAAGGGCTGGAGCGCGCCACTCTGCTGCCCCAGACCCGGCCACTGCTGGCCACTGCCCGTCAGCAACAGGCCAGCAACCAGCTGGAGGAGGCCGCAGCCACTCTGGAAAAGTTGCTGGCCCTGGACAAGGCACACGACGAGGCCCGCAACTTGCTGGCGACAATAACGGATACCCTAGCGGAGCGCGCCTTTGACAGCGCCATGAGCGAAGGCCTGGTGGCGTTGCGCAACGGGCGCCTGGAGGCCGCCGCAGCAGCCTTCCGCCGCGCCCTGACAATTCGTCCCGACCACGCCGATGCCAGTGCCGGGCTGGCCCAGGTCAACAGCCGCCAGCAGGCCAACGCCTTGGCCCGCCAGCTTTCCAGCGCCCGGGAACTGGAAAGCAGCGAACAGTGGCGCCAGGCCGCCGATCTTTATACCCGTCTGCGCGCTGACGACGAGAGCCTGGTAGAAGCGCGGGTCGGCGCAATCCGCAGTGCAGCCCGCGCTGAGCTGGATGCCGGCATCAACCGTATTCTCGACGACCCTCTGCGACTGGCCTCGTCGGCAGTCTATAACCAGGGACGCCAGTTGCTGGCAGATGCCCGTGCCATCGCCGAACCGGGACCACGCCTGCAAGCGCAGACGGCAGCACTGGCGCAGGCCCTCGCCGCGTCACAGGTTCCCATCACCGTCAGACTGGAATCGGACAATCGCACCCGCGTCACCCTGCTGCGGGTGGCGGAGCTGGGCACTTTCAGTGAACACAGCATCGACCTCAAACCCGGCCACTATGTGGCCGTGGGCAGCCGGGCGGGGTACCGCGATGTGCGCGTTGAGTTCCAGGTAGCCAGCGACACCGAGCCCCAGGTTCAGGTCGTGTGCAAGGAGCCGGTGTAATGAGCCCTGACAACTCCCGCGACACGACGATCTCCCCTATTGCCTTCGAGCCAGCGGGCGGCAAACGCGGGTCGCGGCGTCGGCTGCCCCCCGCCGCTTCTATCGCGGTGGCCGTACTGCTGGTACTGGTATGCGCCGTTCTGTGGTTTGTCTTCACCGCCCGCTCTCTCACCGTGGAAATTACCCCCGCCGATGCAACTACCGAGATCAGTGGCGGTCTGGCTGTTACCATCGCCGACCATCTGCTGCTGCGCCCCGGCACCTATCGCCTGGAAGCCAGTGCTCCCGGCTATCGGGATCTGGACCGCGCCATCACCGTTGGCCCTGAACCCGAGCAGCGAATTGCCATCGAGCTGGACAAAAAGCCGGGGCAACTGGCGGTGGTTACCGAGCCTGAGGGCGCGCGCATCCTGCTCGACGGCCGCGATCGGGGCGAAACGCCCCAGACCCTCGCCGAACTACCTGCCGGTGATTATCGCGTCGAGCTGCTTCACCCCCGCCACAAGCCCTGGCGCGGTGAGCTGGCCCTGCCGGGCATGGAAATTACCGAGCGGCTCGAAGTGGCACTGGAGCCCGCCTGGGGCCTGATCAACCTGACCAGCGATCCCTCGGGTGCCGAGGTCAGTGTCGGCGGCCAGCCCGTCGGCACCACGCCACTGGCCGCCCAGGTGCTGGAAAGCGGCGAGCCCGTCAGTCTCAAACTCGCCGGCCATCGCCGCTGGGAACAAGTGCTGTACGGAGTGGTGGGTCAAACCCTGGAGCAGCCTACCGTCACGCTCTCTCCCGCTGCCGGGCTCGCCAACATCACCAGCACACCCAGCGGCGCCACCGTCACGGTCAACGACCAGTACCGGGGCCGCACCCCGCTGGAACTGGAGCTGGAACCAAACCGCGAGCACCGTATCGCCCTGCTGCTGGACGGCTACCACAGCGCCGACCAGCACCTGCAACTCGCCGCTGGCGAGGAGCGCACTGTGGATATTCGATTGCAGGCAAACCTCGGCACCCTCCAGCTCAGTGCCAGCCCGCCAGGCGCCATCCTGTTGGTGGACGGCCAGCAGCGCGAACCGGGGGAGATCAGCTTGCCGGCACGCCCCCACCGCATCGAGGCGCGGCTTGCCGGCCACACCAGCGAGAGCCGTACCGTGACTCCGCGCCCCGGCATGGAACAACGGGTTCACTTCACCCTGCGCCCCGACACCCCCACCGGCCCCACAACGCCGGCACCAGAGCTCACCACCAGTGCCGGTCAGCGCCTGTTGCTGATGGCCCCCACTGGCAGCCACACTCTCGGCTCGTCGCGGCGTGAGCAGGGTCGGCGCGCCAACGAAACCCAGCGCACAGTAGCTTTCGAGCGGCCTTTTTATTTGGCGGCCACCCCCGTGACCAACGCCCAATTCAAACAGTTCCGGGTCACCCACTCCTCCAGCCATTTCAACCGCAACACCCTCGACCTGCCGGATCAACCCGTGGTGAAAGTCAGCTGGGAGGACGCCGCTCTCTATTGCAACTGGCTGAGTGCCCGGGACGGCCTGCCACCGTTTTATAAAGAGTCCAGCGGCAAAATCACCGGTCACGACCCCCAATCCACTGGCTACCGTCTGGCCAGTGAAGCCGAGTGGGAGTGGGCCGCCCGCGCCGCAGACGACGGCGCTCTGCGCCGCTTCCCCTGGGGCGAGACCTTTCCGCCACCGACCTCGGCGGGAGTCAACTATGCCGATGCCAGTGCCGCCGACCTGCTCGGCCGGGTGGTGGCGGGTTACCGCGACGGCCATATCGTTTCGGCACCGGTCACTGCCCTGCCCGCCAATGGCCGCGGACTTTACGGCATGGGCCACAATGTGGCGGAATGGGTACACGATTACTATGGCATCGAGGCCACCCTGGGAACCGCGCCGCGCACCGACTCCCTCGGCCCCGAAAACGGCGAATTTCGAGTGATTCGCGGCGCCAGCTGGCGCCATGGCACCCTGACCGAGTTGCGGCTATCGTTCCGCGACTACGGCAGCGACCCCCGCGATGATGTAGGCTTTCGGATCGCCCGCTACGCTCGTTAACCCAGGAAGCGATGTTGAGGAGCAATTGCCCTCTCTTCATGCCGAGATAGACGATGAGACATAACCACAACTGTCCCCACTACAAGAGTGGCCCCCACAAGAGCCTCCTGCCCATCCTGCTTGCCATCGCGACACTGACCCTGTCCTCGAGCTGGGCGCTGGCGCAGGAAGCTGAGCCGGAGCAGAGCACCTCCTCTACCCCCTCCAGCGAACAGCAGGAACCCGTGCGCACCGAGGCCAGCCCCTCCCCGGCCAGCCGCCAGGAGGAAACGCCTGCCCGTCCGCCCTCGGACGACCCCTTTCGCCCCTCCGAGACTATCTCCGAGGATCTCTCTGTCCCTTTTCCTGTGGATATCTGACATGCACTCCCGGCACAACCAGGAATTTATCTATCAGCTATTCGCACTGCTGCTGTCCGTAATTTTAGTACACGGCCTGTATGTAGCGCTGATCCGCCCCAATGCCCACGCCAAGCTGGAGGCCGATCTGATCCGCCAACAGGCCAGCGAAACCTTCGTCGCCGAACGCTCTTTTTACGTGGTGCTCAAGGACTATGAACAGGAGGCCTGCCTGATACTGATGCTGTGGGCAATCGCCATCATGGCCTACAAAGGACGCCGCACCCTGGCCGAGCGCCGCCTGTTGCAGACACCTCTGCTGCAGGTGACCGAGGGCACCCGCATCCTGCCGGAAGATGCCCGTCAACTCACTCGCCCCATTCAGGCCCTGCCGGAGGAGCAGCAGGAGTTTCTGCTCGCCCGCGCCCTCTCCACCGCCCTGCATCGCTTCAGTGCCACCGGCAATATCCACGAGGTATCCGCTGCCGTCACGACAGTGTGCGACACCGAGAGTGAGCGCCTCGACTCGGAACTCTCGATGATCCGTTACATCACCTGGGCGGTGCCTTCCATCGGCTTTATTGGCACCGTGCGCGGTATCGGCGACGCCCTCAGCCAGGCCCACCGGGCGGTACAAGGCGATATCGCCGGCGTGACCGAAAGCCTCGGCGTGGCTTTCAACTCGACCTTCATTGCCCTGGTGGTCAGTATTGTGCTGATGTTCCTGCTGCACCAGCTGCAGCTGGTGCAGGAACGCCTGGTACTGGACACCCACAACTACTGTGATCGCAACTTGCTGCGTCACCTGAAGGCCGACGAGGAAACATCGTGAGCGACACCTCTGTCATCGAACTGGTCGACAGCGAGATTCTCGCCTGTAGCGCCGACGGCCGATTGCTGCGCGACCCTGGCTTTGCCCTGCTCAACAGCAGTGGGATAGATACCGGCGAGGACGCCTTCAACCAGGCCTGGCTGCATCCCCAGCGCAGTTTCAACCAGTTCTGGCAGCGGCTCAGCCTGACCCCCCTGACAAACGGCAACCGCTATGCCCGCCACTACGCCGACCTCGCCTACGCTCAGCTCGCCCAGCTCCACCGGCAGCTGGGCGAGCCAGAGGAGATTCTTTTTGCTATCCCCGGCAGCTTCTCCCGCGACCAGCTCGCCATTTTGCTCGGCCTCGCCAATGCCCTGCCGGTAAAGACCCTCGGTCTGGTGGACGCCGCAGTGGCAGCCGCCAGCACCCTGGATGACATCGCCCTCAACCGCAGCGAAGAAGAATTGCTGTATCTCGATATCCAGCTTCACCAGACCGTGCTGACCCGCCTCAGCGGTGGCGACCAGGTGATTCGCCAGGCGGTGGAAGTCCTGCCGGATGCCGGCCTGCATCACTTTTACAGCGGCTGGGCCCAATACATCGCCAACCTGTTCATCCGCGAATACCGCTACGACCCCCTGCACACCGCTGCTGGCGAGCAACAGCTGTTCAGCAAGCTGCCCGGTATTCTGGCCGCCCTCGCCGGGAGCCCCGAAACCCTGCTGGAACTGGCCACCCCACAAGGGGACTTCCGCCTCAACCTGCAGCGCAGCGCCTTGCTGGACAGCAGCCTGCCGCGCATCAATCGGCTGCGGGACCTGATCGCCCGCCTGGGAGTCAACGGCCCGCTGGTAGCCAGCCACCGGCTCGGCAAACTACCTGGCCTCGACATCCTGTTGAACGCCCGCTTGCTGGACGAGCGCCAGGCTATCGACGCCTGCCGGCAAGCCGCCGACGTCATCCACAGCGAAGGAGACAGCGGCGTCGACTTCATCACCCGCCTGCCGCGCCACAGCACAGGCGAAAACACCGCTCCGCCCCAACCGGTCGCGGTGCTGGCTCCTCCGCCTACCCACCTGTTGCACGGCCACCGCGCCTGGCCCCTGGGCAGTGAACTCGGTATCGAGATTGGCGCTAGTGGCATTGCCATCAGTCGCGACGCTGGAGCCCCCCTGCTGATCCGCACTGCCAGCGGCCGCACCTGGCTCGAACACACCCGCTATCAAATAGCAGTGGAAGGCGATCGCGACAACCTGCGCAGCGGCGACTCGCTGCGCGCCGAGGGCTATGAACTGCGCCTGATCGAGGCTGCCGAGAACTAGACCCAGACATGGCGAAGCGCAAGCGCGACATCAACCCCTTCAACCTGTCGTTTCTCGATATCATGGCCTGTGGCCTGGGCGCAGTGACCCTATTATTCCTGCTGCTCAAACACAGTCCCGATGCCGCCCAGGGCGTCGCTGACCTGAGTGCTGAAACCACTCTACTCGCCGAAGAGATCCTCGAAGGCGAACGCCAGCAAGTGGTATTGCGCAACAGCATCCGCGCCCTGGAACAAGAGCTTGTCGAAGCCCAGGGCCTGTCGGACCGGGTCCTGCGCCAAATCGAAGAACGCCGCGAAGAACTCAGCCTGCAAGCCGACCCCGAGGACGAAATTCCCCTCTTGCGCCGCCAGGTGGAAGAGCTGGAGGTGCGCACCGCTGAACTGCGGGAACAAGGCCGCGGCCAGGACCTCCAGCAGTTTGCCGGCGACGGCGACCGCCAGTACCTCACCGGCCTCAAACTCGGCGGCCAGCGCATCCTGTTCCTGGTCGACGCCTCCGCCAGCATGCTGGCAGAAGACATCGTCAACGTAGTGCGCCGCCGCAACATGAGCGACCAGGTAAAACGCCAGTCCGAAAAATGGCAGCGGGCAGTGCGCACCGTCGAATGGCTGATGGCGCGCATCCCCCCCACCAGCCAGTTTCAGATCATCGTCTTCGACACCGCCGCCACCCCAACCCTGGCAGGCAGCGAGGGCAGCTGGCTGTCGAGTGCCGACAGCCGCCAGGCCGGAGAAGCACTGGCGGGCCTTAAAGCCAGAGTACCCGGCGGCGGCACCAGCCTGATCAACGCCTTCAGCGCCATCAGAACCCTCTCCCCCGCACCGGACAACGTCTTCCTCATCACCGACGGCCTGCCCACCCAGGGCCGCACCGCACCCCGCAAAAACACCGTCAGCGGCCGCGAACGCGCCGACCTCTTCAACGAAGCCGCACGCGCCTTGCCCCGCGTGCCAGTCAATGTAATCCTCTTCCCCATGGAAGGCGACCCCTCCGCCGCCGCCCTGTTCTGGCAACTGGGGATCGCCTCCGGCGGGTCCTTTATGAGCCCTGCCACCGACTGGCCTTGAGAGATAACATGAGCGTGACGCAGAGGACCTCGCCATGAAAAGACAACGCCGCCCAATGCCAGACATGAGCCTGTCCTTTCTCGACATCATCAGCTGCGGCCTCGGCGCCGTTTTACTGCTGGTACTCATCGCCCGCCCCGGCGACCCCACCGCCTTCGAAAGCGGCGAAGACCTCCACGGCAGCCTGCGAGACCTTCAACAGCAACTGTTCGAAGTCCGCGGCGAAGCCACCGTGCTCAACCGCGACCTGCAGAGCAAACAGGAACAACTATCCGACTACCGCCAACGCATCGCCCGACTCCAGGCACAACTCGCCAGCCTCGAGCGCCAACACCAGGCCGTAGCAGAAGTCGACACCACCGAACGAGACGAACTCACCCTCGCCCTGCAAATCCTCACCGAAGAAATGCAGCGCCTCCTGGCACAGCGCGAACGCACCGCCAACGACCTGGTAGGCGGCATCCCCGTCGACAGCGAGTACCTGATCTTCATCATCGACACCTCCGGCAGCATGGTGAACTACGTCTGGCCCAAAGTGCGCCAGGAACTCGTCAACATCCTCGACATCTACCCCCAGGTAAAAGGCATCCAGATCATGAGCGATATGGGCGAGTACATGTTCGGCAACTACCGCGGCCAATGGATTCCCGACACCCCCGGTCGCCGCAGAGTCATCCTCCAGCGCCTCCCCAACTGGACCCCCTTCAGCAACTCCAGCCCGGTAGAAGGCATCGAAGCAGCAATCCGCAGCTACTACGACCCGCAGAAAAAAATCAGCCTGTTTGTCTTCGGCGACGACTTCACCGGCCGCTCCATTCAAGACGTCGTGCGCACCGTGGACCGCCTCAACCGCGAGCGCCGCGACGGCGAACGCCTAGTGCGCATCCACACCGTCGGCTTCCCGGTCCACTTCCTGGTACCCGGCGGCAACCAACAGACGGCAACACGATTTGCTGCATTGATGCGTGAATTGAGCTACCGTAATGGAGGTACCTTTGTCGGGCTCAATAATATTCGCTGAACCTGCAGATGGTAAGGTGTTACCACTGAAAGAGGCCGCTATCCGGGGCAAGGTCTTTCGAGACCGTATGCGGCATGGACGCCGCATCCGAGCCTACAAGGACGTATTCACGGCGTGTCTCGAAAGACCTTGCCCCGGATAGCGGCCGGATTACAAAGTACCAGTAGTCGTGCTCAACGAGCAGTAACAAATAACCTCTCCACACCAGCTGACATACAACCTGCAATGAGACAGACAGTGATAAAAACACCGCCACTCCTCATCGCTCTACTCCTAGCCGCCGCACTCATCACCGGCTGCTCCGCCACCAACGTCACCGTCCAGGGCCACTTCCCCACCCCCCTCAGCCACCCCCTCCCCATACACGGCGGCCTGGTACTCGACGAAGCCTTCCAACAACACATCTACCAAGACAGCGAAAACCGCAAACTCACCTTTGCCGTCGGCGCCGCCCAAACCGCCATGCTGCGCAGCCTCAGCAAAGGACTCTTCCAAGAAGTCACAGAACTGCCCAGCATCGACCAACGCAACGGCCAGCAACTCTTACTCGCCCCCGTGGTAGAAGACGTCCAGGTCGCCATGCCCTTCGAAAACCGCCTCAAAGTCTTCGAAGTCTGGCTAAAGTACAACATCCGCGTCTACGACCAACGCGGCGAACCCCTCGCAGACTGGATCATGAGCGCCTACGGCAAAACCCCCAGTCGCTTCCTCACCTCCGACGAAGAAGCACTCAACCAGGCAGCAGTGGTGGCCCTGCGGGACGCCGGGGCCCGCCTGCTACTGGAGTTTCAACGCATTCCCGAAGTACAGGCCCTGGTCCGAACTGCCAGTGCAGGAGGAAACACCCCATGACCGTGCACCCTGTGGGGCGGCTGGCTGCCATCGCCTGCGCCTGGCTGCTTACCGCCTGCACCACCACCACCGTCAACGAACACCGCGAGATCACCCACCAGCTCCAACTCGGTGACGCCGACAGAATCGTCGTCCTCGGCCGCCGCCATGCCGGCCACTACGAAACCGAGCCGGATTTCATCCGCTGCATCGGCCAGCGCCTCAGCGGCCTCGACGCCGTCGAAGTGATGGACGAAAAAGACTTTATCGATAACTTCTACCCCTGGTTCGAACCCCGCACCGCACCACTCACACTGCAGCGCCTCGAACTCATGCTGCGCGACCCCTTGCTGGCCAACAGAGTCCACGAGCTGGGAGTGCGCTACATGATCTGGGTCGACGGCAACACAGAAACCACCGACTCCTCCGGTAGCGTCAGCTGTGCCGTAGCCCCCGGCGCCGGTGGCTGTTTCGGTTTTGCCACCTGGGACAAAACCTCCAATTATGAAGCTGTGATCTGGGATGTAGCAGACTTTACCGACAAGGGTCGGGTACGGGTCGACGCTGAGGGCTCCTCCTACCTGCTGGCCATCGGCGCCCCCATCCCTTTTATCGCCCGCGTCCAGGGCGAGGCCTGCCAGGGTATAGGCAATCAATTGCGGACCTTTTTCGCCGGCGGAGACACCGTCACGGGGGGCAATCAGCCATGATTGCTCTACTGCGTACCCCTTGGGTAATACTGCTGGCAACCGCGCTGCTGGCTGCCCTGCCCGCCCGCGCCCAGCTCACCATGTCCCAGAACAAAGAGGAGCAAATCGGCCGCGAGATATATGAAAAAGTCGTCGCGGAAATGCCCATCTACCAGGCCCCCGACGTCGTCGACTATGTCACTGCCGTGGGCCGCAAGCTGGTGACCCACTCTGATCGTCCCGACGGCAGCTTTACTTTCACCGTTATCGACAACCCCGATATCAACGCCTTTGCCACCCCCGGCGGCTATATCTATATTCACCGCGGCCTGCTCGCTTACCTGCGCTCCGAAGCCCAGCTGGCGGCGGTACTGGCCCACGAAATTGCCCACGTCACAGCCCGCCACGCCGCTCGCCAACAGCGCGCCCAGACTGGCACCAACATCGGCGCCACCCTGCTGGCCATCCTCAGCCGCAGCGGTGAAGTCGGTGAAGCCACCGCCCTGTGGGGTGCCGCCACGGTGCGCGGCTATGGGCGCGATATGGAGCTGGAAGCCGACGCCATCGGCGCCCGTACCCTGGCCAAGGCCGGCTATGACCGCGACGCCATCATTGAAGTGCTGAGCCTGCTCAAAGACCATGAGCGCTTCGAGAAACAGCGAGCGCGAGAGGCGGGTCGCGAGGCGCGCACTTACCACGGCCTGTTTGCCACCCACCCTCGCAACGACCAGCGCCTGGCAGAAGTCATCGCCAGCAGCGACCAGCATGGCAGTGGTGGGGAGCGGGGCGAAATTCCCTACCGCCTGGCCATGCACAATCTCGTGTGGGGTCAGAACACCCTGCCCCCTCCGGTGCGCGACAACCGCTACAGCGACGAGGCGCTGGGCTACCGCTTCGATCATCCCGAAGGCTGGACCTTCAGCCAGACGGACAACCGGGTGCTGGGCCTCGCCCCCGCCGGCGACGAAGCCCTGACTCTGGAGATCATTCCCCGCACCAACCAGGCACCGGATCGCTTTGTGCGCGACACTCTCCAGCTCGGCATGGTGCGCAAGTCCCAGTCCTTTACCCAGGCTGGCCTGCCGGCTCACGGCGGCGTGATCTCCACCGCTGGTCAGGACCAGCGCCTCGCGGTGTTCTATTATGGGCGCAACGCCTATGTCTTTCGCGGCAACCTGATCGCTGGCGACGAGACCCGCGCCGAGGCGTTGGAAACCATCATCCGCTCCTTCGCTCCCCTGCCCCGCAGCCGCTTCGGCGGCGTAGAGCCCCGGCGCATCCAGTTCGTGCGCGCCGCCAACAACGCCACCTGGGCACAGCTGGCCGCACACCTGAAGCTAGGACCCTATGGCGAGCAGGAGCTGCGGCTGATCAACGGCTACTACCCGCGCGGCGAACCTCAAAATGGCGAGTGGATCAAGATTATTCGCTAGCGGTTGACAGGGCCTGGCGCAACGTGGCTGTCGCAGCTCAATCAGCGGCCTTGAGACAGGTTGTTGTGGACCTGTTGCAACAGCGTCAACAGCTGCTGTTGCAGTGCTGGCGGAATGTCTTGTAACAGTTTCTCTGCCACTTGTTCCTGTACACTTTTCAGCTGTACAAAAAGCTGTTCACCCTGCTCGCTCAAATGCAGACAGCGGATGCGCCGGTCACTTTTACTGGCGGTACGATGCAATAACCCTTTGTGTTGAAGGCTCGCCAACAGGCGTGCCATCTGTGCTTTGTCAGTGTGGCTGTGCTCGACCAACTCCTTTTGGGTCAATCCCGCACGATCTCCCGTATGCAGCAAAACCCGCATTTCGTTGAACGTCAGATCGAGACCCAGCGATTCCAGACGGGCGCGCATGGTTGTGTAAAAAGCATGCTGCAATTCGTGTTGCGTATTAAAGATCGCGACAGCTGTGGCAGAACTCATACCCCCCCCAAGAGTTGACAAAGTCAACCAAATAACGATAATTAGTTGTTCTTGTCAACAGTTGTAAGCATTAGTGGCAGCGTCAGCTCTGCCAAGCCAACGCCCAGACCTCTCTAGTAATCAAAGGTACTGTTCCCATGAGCAATCCAGACACAACTCGAGCTGATCAGAGTACAAAATCCAGAAAGCTTCATAAACGCTACACCCCGGTCATTTTCGCCTTGCTTATGGCCGCTATCATGAGTTTCTTCATGTGCTCCACCATTGTGGCAGTACAGGCTGGCTTCACTGCCGAGTATGGGTGGAATGTGCTCAAAGCCTACTTGCTGGCAACACCGGTAGCCTTCTGCTGCGTAATTTTTGTCCGCCCCTTGGTGGCGCGCCTGGTTCCCTTGATCGTCGATACTCAGAGCTGATAACAGGCCCTGCCCTTTCAATCCCTAGCTACCCGGAAACAGCGCCGTCACACCGTTGACCATAAACTGTACAGCGATCACTGCCAGTAGCAAGCCCATCAGACGGGTGACAACGCGGATACCGCCAACCCCCAGCAGGCGACGCAACAAGTCAGCGAAATGCAACGCCAGGTAGACAACCAGACAACTGATAAAAATGGCCACCACCAGGGGCCATATCTGCTCGCCATCGTTCATCTGCTGCCGCCACACCAGTACCGCCGTGATCGCGCCCGGCCCTGCCAACATGGGGATAGCCAGGGGCACCAGGGCGATATTGTGCTTGCGCAGACCTTCCCGCTCTTCGTCGACACTGCTTTTCAGGCCGGAGGGAAACAGGGCCAACATCTGGGTGGCATAGATAAAGAACACAAAACCACCGGCGATCTGGAAAGCCGGGATGGTAATTCCGAACAACGCCAGCAGACCATCGCCCACCAACGCGAAAATCAGTAGCACCACAGCACTGGCCACACAGGCCTGGGCTGCCATGCGCCGCTGCTCAGCCACGCTGTTGTCGGCGGTAAAAGACAGGAACAGCGGCAGGTTGCCGATCGGATCCATAATGATCAGCAGCGGTATCAAAATAGCGAGAAATTCCTGCGGTGATCCCATAAGTCCTGTCTCTACCTGCTATGCCTGGGGCCTGTTCACCCTCCATGAACAGGCCCTAGTGTAGCGGATCTTGACCGCAGGGACGCCGAGGAGCGGCTCCCGCACCATTGCCGCGCCCAGTGTAAATAGCCCCGCTATTGGGTATGCTTGGAGGCATTCTCTACCGCCTGGCTTCACCATGAAAAGGTCTTTCAAACGGGTACTGCAGGGGCTCGTCACCGTTCTACCTCTGGGGCTCACCCTGTATTTCATTTTTTGGCTGCTCAGCTGGGTGGAAGCACAAAGCAAGCCTCTGCTGCTGTTGCTGATACCGGAGCATCTCTACCTGCCCGGCATGGGTATTCTCGCCACGGTGGTGGCGCTGTTTCTGATCGGCCTGCTGGTGAATGCCTATGTGATCCGTATTCTGATCGGCCTGGGAGAGCGGCTGCTGGCAAGGATCCCGCTGGTCAAGTCGGTGTTTGGTGCCATCCAGGATGTGATGCGGGTTGTCAGCCTCGGAGACCGCAAAAACCTCGGCAGCGTGGTCGCCATTGATCTCGGCAACGATACCCGGCTGATCGGTTTTCTCACCGGCAACAGTGTCGGCAACCGGCTGTTTGGCAGTGAAGGCGGAGAACGGGTAGGCGTCTATTTGCCGATGAGCTATCAGATTGGCGGCTTTACCCTCTATGTCACTCCCGATCGCTTGACCAAACTGGATATCGGCTTCGAAGAAGCCATGCGCATTGCCATCACGGGCGGTGTACAAAACAGCGGCGAAGCCAAGGCCTCAGCGCCTCCTGGCCCTTCGCCAGATCAGCCCTAAGCGCCGTCACGCAAGGCCGACGGCCTCTCCACCCACCCACAACGACCTCCTATCATGCTGCATGTGGTGCTCTACCAGCCGGAAATCCCACCCAATACCGGCAATATCATCCGCCTGTGCGCCAACACTGGCTTTCAGCTCCACCTGGTCCGTCCCCTCGGCTTCGAGATGGACGACAAGCGCCTGCGCCGCGCCGGGCTCGACTATCGGGAGTGGCAGGGCGTAGCACTCCACGATCACTGGCAGGCTTTTCTCGACACAGCTCAACCCGCGCGCGTCTTCGCTCTCAGCACCCGCGGCACCCGCCGCCATAGCGATATCCATTACGCTGCTGGCGACGCCCTGGTGTTCGGCCCAGAAACTCGCGGCCTGCCCACTGCCCTGCTCGATACTATCGGTCGCGATCACACCCTGCGCCTGCCCATGCAGCCCCGCAGTCGCAGTATGAACCTGTCCAATGCCGTGGCAGTGCTGGTGTACGAGGCCTGGCGGCAGCTCGATTTTGTCGGCGGTTGCTAAAGGGGTATCATTGCCGCTTCACTTTCCACTGCCTGCTCGCGCTGATGACCGCTGAAATTGGCCTGTTTTACGGCTCCTCTACCTGTTATACGGAAATCGCCGCTGAAAAGATCCGCGAGCTGCTCGGTGCCGAGCGGGTAGATGTCTTTAATATCGCCGACACCCCGGTAAGCCAGATGGAGGATTACCGCTACCTGATCCTCGGCATTCCCACCTGGGACTACGGCGAACTGCAGGAAGACTGGGAAGCTGTATGGGACGATCTCGACACCCTGGACCTGTCCGGCACCACTGTCGCCCTCTACGGCCTCGGCGACCAGGAAGGCTATCCCGAGTGGTTTCAGGATGCTCTTGGCTATCTGTGGGCCAAGGCGGTCAATCAGGGCGCTAGATGTGTCGGCCTGTGGCCCGTGACCGGCTACCGCTTTGAGGGTTCCAAGGCCTTGACTGCCGACGGCAACCATTTTGTCGGTCTCGCCCTTGATGAAGAAACAGAGTTCGAACTCAGCGAGACACGCCTCGCCCAATGGTGCGACCAGGTGCTTGCCGAATTTGGTCTCAACGACTGACAGCCATGAACAATCCCCCAGCCCGAATCGCCAGCGCCAGCCTGGAGTGGCGCGATGGCCAACCCCTGTCGACCACCTTTGGCGATGTCTACTACTCGCTGGACAATGGCCTGGCTGAAACCCGCCATGTGTTTCTTGAGGGCAACGATCTACCTGCCCGCTGGGCCTGTTTGGCTCCTGATAGCGATTTCGTCATCGTCGAAACCGGCTTTGGCAGCGGCCTCAATTTTCTTGCCGCCGCCAGCCTGTGGCTGACCACAGCGCCACCTGACGCCCGGCTGCATTTTGTCTCCTGTGAAAAATTTCCCCTGCGCCGCAGCGACCTGCGCCAGGCCCTGGCGGCCTGGCCTGAGCTGGCCGCGCTGGCCAGCGAACTGGGGGACGCCTACCCGCCCCTGGTACCCGGTTTCCACCGCCGCTGGCTCGGCGGTGGACGGATCGCTCTCACCCTGATTTTCGACGACGCCATCAGCGGCCTGGAAAGCCTCTGCGCCAGCGACCATCCGGCTTTTACGCACTGCGCCGGCGCCAAGGCCGACGCCTGGTTTTTGGACGGCTTCGCCCCCGCCAAAAATCCTGATCTGTGGTCGCCGCAACTGTTTGCCCTGGCGGCCCAGCTGAGCCGGCCCGGGACCACCGTTGCTACCTTCACTGTGGCCCGCCAGGTGCGCGACGGACTATCCAACGCCGGTTTTACCTTCGCCAAGGCTCCTGGCTTTGGCCGCAAGCGGGATATGCTCACCGGGGTCTTCGCTAAAGAGACCTTCGCTGAGGCCCTCGCTGGAGAGTGCGCAATGCAGTCCGCCGAGGCTGAGCCGCAATCCCTGGCCCCCACGCCAGTGCGCCGCACCACCGCCAAAGCCACCCCCTGGTTTCTGCCTCCACCCGCTCACCGGGGTGCCAAGCGCGCCCTGGTGGTAGGCGGCGGCATCGCCGGCTGTACCAGCGCCGCTGCCCTCCAGCGGCGGGGCTGGCAGGTAACCATTGTCGAGCGCCACGGTCAGTTAGGCGCAGAAGCGTCGGGCAACCCCCAGGGCATTCTCTATCAGCGTCTGTCGGTAGAAGATCTGGCGCTGTCCGAGCTGGGCCGCCAGGCTCTGTGCCACGCCATGGACTACTACCGCCCCTGGTGGCAACAGCCCGCCAGCGGACAACGCAGCGGCGTGCTGGTACTGCCGGAATCGGCGCGGGATCGCGAGCACTTTCCCCGTATCGCCGAGCGCTACCGGGAAGCTGACGAGCTAGTGAAACTGGTCACCGGCGACGAGCTGAGCGCCCTGGCCGGTGTACCTCTCGAGGCAGATATGGGACTGTGGTTTGCCAATCTCGGCTGGGTAGCGCCACCGCTCGTCTGTCAGGCCCTGGCAGCGGGCACAGAGCTGATCAAAGGCGAAGTGGCAGCTTTGGAGCTGGATGAGAACAGCGGCGAATGGCAGCTTTTCGATGACCAGGCCAGACTGCTGGCCTGTGCACCTGTCGTGATTCTCGCCGGTGCCTACAGTATCGGCCGCTACACCCAGACGCAGCACCTGCCCTTGCGGCTGATTCGCGGCCAGATCAGTGCTTTTGCCGCAACGCCGGCATCAGCGCAGCTCAACGCTGTCATCTGTGGCAGCGGTTATGTGGCACCGGCCCGGGAGGGGATGCACACACTGGGGGCTACCTATGAGATCGACAGCAGCGATACCGCAGTTCGAGATATCGATCACCAGTGCAACCTCGACACTCTCGCCGCCACCGACCCGCGCCTGCCGGCACTGTTCAGCGACAGCCCAGCAGGTGGCAGGGCAGCCCTGCGCTGCACCACGCCGGACTATCTGCCGGTCGCCGGCCCCGCGCCTCATTTCGAAAGCTATGTGCAGTGCTACAGTGAGCTGCGCCGCAACGCCAAAGCGACTATCGCCGTGCCCGGTCCCTGCTGGCAAGGGCTGTGGATCAATGCCGGCCACGGCTCCCGCGGTCTCACTTACGCTCCCCTGGCAGCGGAACTGATCGCCAGCCAGATCTGTGGTGAGCCAGCTCCCCTGCCGCGCCGACTGGCGGGGGCATTGCATCCCGGTCGCTTCATCATCCGCGATCTCAAACGCAACAAGATTGCTGTGCCGCCCGACGACATTTAGGACCAGTGGGCCAGGGCCTGCTCAGGCCCTGGCGAGTCATTTACATCATGGACTGCTGATAGTTCTGGATACCGACGCGGTCGATCAGCTCCAGCTGGGTTTCCAGCCAGTCTACATGATCCTCCTCACTATCGAGAATCTCCACCAGCAGCTCGCGGGTCACGAAATCGGAGATCGATTCACAATAGGCAATGGCTTCACGCAGGGGAGGAATGGCCAGTTGCTCCAGCTTGAGGTCGCATTCCAGTACCTCGCGGGTATCCTCGCCGATAAACAGTTTGCCCAGGTCCTGCAAGTTGGGCAACCCCTCGAGAAACAAAATCCGCTTGATGAGGCTGTCGGCGTGCTTCATCTCGTCGATGGACTCTTCGTATTCCTTCTCGTTGAGCTTCGACAGTCCCCAATTCTCAAACATCCTCGCATGGAGGAAATACTGGTTGATGGCGGTGAGTTCGTTCTTCAATGCTTCGTTGAGGTAAGCAATTACCTTTTGGTCGCCCTTCATGGCCATCTCCGTTGATTGATTTGATGTTGATTATAGCCTATCCCATCCCTTTTAAACCATGAAAACTTGCTTTCAAAAGTTATCTATGTCATTGAAAGAGAATGAAAATATATTTTTAATACCAATGCAATTGACAATAGTTCTTATTACCAACTAGTATGTGCCCTACAAAGCCCGTAAATGGGAACAGTTTCAGGAGGTAGGGCCATGTATGTATGTCTGTGCAGGGGTGTAACCCAGAAGCAAATTCGCCGCGAAGTACTCGACGGCGCAGTCACTTATGATGCGATCCAGGAGCGCCTCGAAGTGGGCTTGTGCTGCGGCACCTGCAGTGACACCGCACAGGAAGTCATCGCCGACACCATCAGCGCGAGTCTGGTTGCCAAGAACGCCATGGACAACAAGGGTGCCGTTGTTCAAATCGAGCGCAATGTTATTCAGATGTGGAGCCCCGTGCGCCGCGCCAGCTAATGCCTTGCAGGGCTGCCCTTACGGGGCTGTCGGGCAACTCCCCCGCTCGGCAGCCCCTCCCTCAACTGCTTATAAGCTTTCGACGATAAGCCCACGGTTACAAGCTCTCGTTACAAGCTCTCAATTGCCGCCACCGCCTCCTTCACCAGCGCCGGCCCCCGGTAGATAAAACCCGTATAAATCTGCACCAGCGAGGCCCCCGCACGAATCTTGTCGGCGGCATCCCGGCCACTGAAAATACCTCCCACACCGATAATGGGCAGTCGCTCTTCCAGAGCATCCGCAAGTACGCCAATGACCGCCGTGGATTTATCCCGTACCGGTGCCCCGCTCAGCCCCCCTGCCTCCCCGGCCAGTGGCTGATCCTCCACCCCTTCGCGACCCACAGTGGTGTTGGTGGCGATAACACCATCGATACCTTGCTCAACCAGCACCCGTGCGGTAGCACGAATCTCCTCCTCATCCATGTCCGGCGCAATTTTCACCACCAGCGGCACCAGGCGACCCGTGCTGTCTGCCAGTTGCTGTTGGCGCGATTTGAGCGGTGCCAGCAGCTGGCCGAGACTGTCGCCAAACTGCAGATTGCGCAGACCCGGCGTGTTCGGAGAGGAAATGTTCACGGTGATGTAGTCAGCATGGGCATAGGCCTGCTCCATGCCGATCAGATAGTCGTCCACCGCTTTTTCTACCGGCGTGGCAGCGTTCTTGCCGATATTGATGCCCAGCACCCCGTCGTAGCGGCGCCGCCTGGCCCGCTCCACCAGGTGCTCGACACCGAGATTGTTGAAACCCATGCGATTGATGATCGCTTCCCGCGCCGCCAAGCGGAACAGTCGCGGACGCGGATTGCCGGGCTGAGGCCTGGGGGTAACGGTGCCAATTTCCACAAAACCAAAGCCGAGAGCGCCCAGCGCATTGAAATAGTCGCCGTTTTTATCAAGCCCGGCAGCCAGCCCTACCGCATTGGGAAAGCGCAAGCCCATCACCTCTACGGGCTTGCCGGTGGGCGCGCCGCCAAATAATGACAGCAGCCGCAGGCGCTCGGCAGCACCGAGCAGATCAAGGGACAGTTCGTGGGACGTCTCGGGGGGCAGCGCGAACAGCGCCTTGCGCAGTAGTGAGTACATGATATTGGCGATGGGTCTGATGACTGTTGGTGAGAGAGCAGCGAAGGATACTGAATCACGGCGCTGAGCGCGAGGCCAAGCAGACGCCATGCTGTTGCCTGGCGTTTTGATGGCAACTCCCTTTTGAGCCAATCGCCAAGAACCATTACACTTCTGCGCTGTCACTGAGTCTCACCTAACAAGGCACAACCACGATGACCCTGCAACAACAGTTCCTGGATCTCCACCGCTATCTGGACACCCACATCATCGGCCAGGAACATCTCACTCAGCGCTTGCTGCTGGCCCTGCTGGCGGACGGCCACCTGCTGGTGGAAGGCGCCCCCGGACTGGCCAAGACCAAAGCGATCAAAACCCTTGCCGACGGCATTGAGGCAGATTTCCAGCGCATCCAGTTTACACCCGACCTGCTGCCAGCGGATATTACCGGCAGCGACATCTACCGCCCCCAGGAAGGCACCTTTCACTTCCAGCGCGGCCCGCTGTTTCACAACCTGGTACTGGCCGATGAAATCAACCGCGCCCCGGCCAAGGTCCAGTCGGCCCTGCTCGAGGCCATGGCCGAACACCAGGTAAGCGTCGGCTCTACCACTTATCCCCTGCCCGAGCTGTTTCTGGTGATGGCCACCCAGAACCCCATTGAGCAGGAGGGTACCTACCCTCTACCGGAAGCCCAGATGGACCGCTTCCTGATGCATGTACGGGTGGACTATCCCGATGCCGGCAGTGAGCGTCGCATTCTCCACCTCTCCCGCCAGGAAGCCCTCGGCGCCGCTCCCCAGCCTGGCTCCCGCCTCAGCCAGCAGGATATTTTTGCTGCCCGCCGGGAAGCCATGGGTGTGCATATCGCCGCGGCGGTAGAGGAGTATCTGATCCAGCTGATCCTCGCCACTCGCCAGCCTGACAATTACAGCCGCGAGCTGGCCCAGTGGCTGGACTTCGGCGCCAGCCCGCGGGCCACCATCGCCCTTGATCGCTGCAGCCGGGCCCGCGCCTGGCTGGAGGGCCGCGACTTTGTCACCCCCGACGATGTGCGGGACGTGCTGGCGGATGTGCTGCGCCACCGTCTGATCCTCAGTTTCGAAGCCGAGGCCAACGGCATCAATGCCGATCAGGTGGTCGCCACCCTCATCGACCTGGTACCGAGCGCCTGAGAATGACACCGGTCAGTTCCGACACTCTTATCGGCATCGCTGTACCCGACCCGGGGGCACTGATCGCCCTGCGTCAGCACGCGCGAGAAATCAGCCTGTTTCCCCGCCGCCAGGCCCTGGCGGCCCAGGCCGGCGGCTACCGGTCACGGTTTCGCGGCCGCGGCATGGAGTTTGACGAAGCGCGCCCCTACCAGCCCGGCGACGATGTGCGCGCCATCGACTGGCGGGTCACGGCACGCACTGCCAACACTTATACCAAGCTGTTTCGCGAGGAGCGCGAGCGGCCTGTGCTGATCGCCGTCGACTTGCGCACGCCGATGTTTTTTGGCAGCCAGCGCCTCAAGTCCCTCGCCGCCTGCGATATTGCCACGCTGCTGGCCTGGGCCGGGCTCGCCGCCGGCGACCGCGTGGGCGGACTGGTGTTCGGCCCCGGCAGGCAGTGGGACAGTCGCGCCCGCCGAGGGCGGCACGGGGTCTTGCGGCTGGTGCAACACCTCACCGAGGCCTGCCAGGCACTGTACGACGCAGTAACCACCGGCGACGAAAACGATGGCCCTGCCCTTGCTGCCATGCTCGAGGACTGCCGCCGGGTCGCCACCCCGGGAGCTGCCGTCGTGATAATCAGCGACTTTCATGATCTCGACGGCGACTGCGAAAAGCACCTGTTCGAATTGGCCCGCCACTGTGATCTGACCCTGTGCCAGGTCAGCGACGTGCTGGAGCAGGAGCTGCCGCCCCCCGGACTTTACAGCGTCAGCGATGGTGAGGCCCCGCGCCTGCTGGACAGCCGCCGCAGCAAAAGTCGCGAACTGTTCGCCCGCCAGGCGCAGCAACGCCAAGCAACCCTGGCCACTGCCGCCGCCCGACTGGCCCTGCCGCTGCTGTCCTTCTCCGCCGAACAGCCGGTGCTGCCGGTGCTGCGCCGCGCCTTTGCTCCCCGTATGGGCAGGAGGGGACGGTGAACCCCCTCGACCAGCTGCGCGATATCCACCAGCCCCCGCCGCCTCCCTGGTGGCCGCCTGGGCCCGGCTGGTGGCTGCTGGTGGTGCTGATCTTGTGCATGCTGCTGGCCGCTGGCTGGTGGAGCTATCGCCGCTACCGGCAGCGCGCCTACCGCCGCTCTGCCCTGGTCGAGCTGGCCCAGCTGGCCGCACGTGGCGAGGAGTACGATATCCAGACCCTGCTGGCTCTGGTGCGCCGCACCGCCCGCGCCGGTAACACTGAGAGTCCCTGGCCTGCGCTGCCCGCCGCAGCATTACTGGAGCGCCTCGATCAAAGCAGCGGTGGGCGACTGAGCCAGGCTCTGCAAACTGAGGGCACCAGCCTCGCCGAGCTGGCCCAAGACCAGTATCGACCCGAGGGCAGCGAACAGCTGGCGAAAGGCAGCGTCCTTCGCCAGTGGTGCGCTTGGTGGATTCGCCACCACCGCCAGGAGGACTTGTGTTGAACCCAGCGAGAATCCAGGGCCACTTCAGCCTCCGGCCAGTTGCTCCTCTCCAGCGAGGCTCGTGCACCAGTGCCTCTGCCTTCGCATACGTCATCCACTGGACCACGCCATGCTCTGCGCTGTGTTCGGGAGGGGCACTATGACCCTGGCCTGGCCCTGGGTGTTGGCTCTGCTGCCCCTGCCCTGGCTCTACCGGCGACTGATGCGCCCGGCGGGCGGCTCTGCGCCGGTGCTGAGGGCACGGCACTATGCCCGCCTCACCGGCGGCCTCACCACTGGCACAGCTCCCACTACCAGCAGGGTGCGCCTGGTGCTGCTCAGTGTCGTGTGGCTCGGACTGTTGCTGGCAGCCGCTCGCCCCACCTGGGTTGGAGAGCCCATTACCCTCACCACCACTGGCCGCGACCTGATGCTGGCGGTGGATATCTCCGACAGTATGCGGATCAGCGATATGCGCATCGGCGATGAACTGCTGCCACGCATCACCGTGCTCAAGGCCGTGGCGGGAGACTTTATCCACCAGCGTCAGGGTGATCGGCTCGGCCTGATTCTATTCGGCAGCCAGGCTTATCTGCAGGCACCTCTGACTTTCGACCTGCGCACCGTGCAGACCCTTCTGACTGAAGCCCAGGTGCGCTTTGCCGGCCTGTCCACCGCTATCGGCGACGCTATCGTTATTGCCATCAAACGCCTGGAAGATCAGGCCGCCAGCAGCAAGGTGCTGATCCTGCTCAGCGACGGCGCCGATACTGCCAGTACGGTGCCACCGCTCAAAGCCGCAGAGCTCGCCGCCCGTCAGGGGATCGTTATCCACACTATCGGCCTGGGTGCGACGCCATTCGTGCGCGGCGGGCGGGTGGTCGACCCAGCGGGCGATCTTGATGAGGCTACCCTGAGACAAATCGCCGAAATGACCGGCGGTCACTATTTCCGCGCTCACGACCCGACCGAGCTGGCCGGCGTCTACGCCGAGCTCAATGCCATCGAGCCGGTGGAGCAGGATGGCGAAACCCTGCGGCCGCGCCGCGAGCTGTTCCACTGGCCCCTGGGTATCGCTCTGGCGGCCTGGGTCTTGTTGCTGAGCCACCAATTGTGGCGGGGACGCCATGACTGAGTTACTCGCGGGCTTTGACCAGTTTCACTTCCTGCGCCCTCTGTGGCTGCTGGCGCTGCTGCCGCTGACAGCGTTGATTTTCGCGATCAGATACCGCCGCCAGCGCGGCGGTGCCTGGCAGCGCGTCATCCATCCCCGCCTGTTGCCACTTCTGGTGAGCGGTGCTGGTGGCCAACGCGCCTGGCCCGCTGGCGCCATGCTGGTGGCGGCCGTTCTGGCCTGCCTTGCCCTGGCCGGCCCCACCTGGGAGCGCACCGCCGTAGCCAGCAACCGCATGGACAGCGCGCTGGTCATTCTCTTCGACCTGTCGCCCTCCATGCTCGCCGCCGACGTGCGCCCGGATCGCCTCACTCGCGCCCGCCTCAAGACCATCGACATCCTCAAGCGCCACCGCGAAGGGAGTGTCGCGCTTGTGGCCTGGGCCGGGGACGCCCATGTGGTAACGCCCCTCACCGATGACGCCAACACTCTCCTCGCCCTGCTGCCGGTACTGCATCCGGACATTATGCCGCGCCCCGGCAGCAACCCCGAGCTGGCCCTGGAAAAAGGCCTGGAATTACTGATGAATGCCGGTCATCTCAGTGGGGACCTGCTATTCGTGACCGACGGCTTTGTCGAGCAGGCGGTGGAAAACCTCCAGCAAACCCTGCGCAGTTTTCCCGAGTTTCGCCTCTCCATTCTCGGGGTCGGCAGCGACGCGGGCGCCCCTATCCCGCTCAGCGATGGCGGCTTTGCCCGCGACAGTCGCGGCGGCATCGTGGTGGCTCAGCTGGGCTCTACGCTGCTGCAGCGGCTGGCAGAGCGCAACGGCGGGCGCTACAGCACCCTGGAGGCCAGCGATCGCGATATCGATCACCTGCTGCAGCCGATTATCGACCAGGCCAGCGGGCGAGCACTGGAACAGGAGCGCACCCTCAATACCTGGCTCGACCGGGGCCCCTGGCTGGTACTGGCGCTGCTACCTTTCGCTGTGCTGGCTTTTCGGCGCAACTTGCTGGCCCTGTTACTGCTGGCGCCCCTGCTGGGCGCGCCCTCCCCAGCCCGCGCCGACGACGCAGCACCGCTGTGGGACAAGCTCTGGCACAACCGCGACCGCCTCGCTCATCAAGCCTTGCAAAATCACCAGCCGGAGCGCGCCGCAGACTTGTTTCAGGATCCCCAATGGCGCGCTGTGGCGGATTACCGACGCGGTGATTTTGCCGCGGCGGCCGAGGGCTTTGCCGCCGACCCCAGTGCCACAGGCCGCTTCAATCTGGGCAATGCCCTCGCCCGCCAAGGCCAACTGGAAGAAGCCCTGGCGGCGTATGAGCAGGCTCTGGCAATCAACCCCGATCATGCCGATGCACGGGCCAACCACGAGCTGATAGAGCAGCTGTTAAACAATCAGGCCAATACTCCACAGAAGAATACCGGGGACGGCGACAGCGAACAGGATGATAGCGGCAGCGATTCAGCAAACGGTGACAGTAGTAGTGACGCTGATTCAGAGTCAGGTGCAGAAACAGAGCAGCCTGGCGATGGCCAGTCCGGAGACAGTGCTCCCGAAGATAGAGATCCCGGAGACGGAGAGTCGGGGGACGAAGAGCACAGAGATAAAGAGCCCGGCGACAAAGAGTCCAGTAACGAACCCGATACCGGGCAGCAAAAGCCCCCGCAACAGTCAGGGGCAGATGGCGACGACCGCGAGCACACCGCTGAGCAACCTCCGAGCGACGGTGAGGCCTCTGCTCCGATGTCCGACGACAGCCCCCCCGTCGACAGCGATAGCCCTGGCGTCGACAACAGCGACCCAGCCCAGCAACAGGACACCCAGCCCGGCGCACCCGACCCACAGAGCGCGAGGGAGGCTGACGCTACCGCAGCTGATGCCGATACTGAAGACAGCTCCGATCCCGAGCTGGAGTATTGGCTGCGCCAGGTCACCGATGATCCCGGCGGCTTGCTGCGCCGCAAATTTGAATATCAGTCCCGGCAGCAAGCGCTCGAGCCCCGTCAGCGCTTCGAGCTGCCCCCGGATCGCTTCCAGGAGGAACGATGGTAACTGCCCTGTCACGCTGCCTGTCCTTGCCCCCCAGATCTGCCTCGCCCAGTGCCTCCTCCCCGCCGCGGTGGTGCCCGCTGCTTGTCTGGCGGCTGGTTCTCTGCCTGCCCCTGATTGTGCTAATGCTGTTGCCACTGCCAGTGCTTGCCGACGAGCTCACTGCCAGCGTCGACCGCACCAGGATCGCCCTCGGCGAAACCCTGACCCTCACCTTGCGCTACGGGGGCCAGGCACTGGGCGAGCCGGACTTTTCTGATTTAGACAAACACTTCGAGATCCTCTCTACCCAGCGCCAGAGCCAGCTCTCTTTTGGCGGCGGCAGCGACAGCTCCAGCACCGAATGGCGACTGACCCTGATGCCGCGGGATACCGGAACCCTGCTGATACCCTCCTTCCGCTTTCGCGGCGAAGTCAGCGATGCCCTGCAGATCGAAGTCAGTGAGCAGGCAGTTACCGCCGATGCTCAACAGCCCTTCTTTGTCGAGACAGAGATTGATACCCGCAATCCCCATATCCATGAGCAAGTGGTCATCACCTTTCGGGTGCACAGCGCCCAGCCGCTATTGAGCCTGTCGGCGGCGGAACTGGAGGTACCTGGCGCCAGAGTGGTTCGCATTCACGAAACCCAATACCAGCGCACCGTTGGCGGCCGGAATTACGGCGTGGTGGAGTTGAGTTACGCTCTGTTTCCGGAGCGCGCCGGAGCCCTGGAAATCCCCGCTCTGAGGTTTCGCGGCGAAGTACCCGCAGCAGACAACAACTTCCGCTCTTTCGGATTCTCGGCCTTTGGCCAGAGCCGCAAACCCGTGGTGATGTCCTCTGCCCCCCAAACCCTCGAGGTGCTGCCGCGCCCGGATGGCATCCCCGCCACTCAGTGGCTGCCCAGCAAAGGGCTGAGCCTCGCCCAGCGCTGGAGCCGGGAGCTGGATGAGCTGGTGGTCGGCGAGCCGGTGACCCGCTCGGTGATCATCTCTGCCCAGGGGCTGCAGGGAGCACAGCTGCCCTCCCTGGAGGCTGAGCCCCACGACGACTTCCGCTTCTACCCCGATCAACCCCGTATCGAGGATAGTGTCAGCAACAGCGGGGTGGTCGGCACCCGAATAGAGTCAACCGCCATCATCCCCACCCGCGCCGGCGAGCTGGTGCTGCCCGAAATACGGATCAAATGGTGGGATACCGTTTCCGGTGAAGAGCGCGAGACACGCCTTGACGCCATCACGGTACAGGTAGCTCATGCGCCGGGTACTACACCGGCACCGGCCAGCGCGGACCACGCATCGACCTCCTCAGCAACACCCTCCCAGTCAGTCCAGGGCACACTCCCTTACTGGCTGTGGCTATCACTCCTCGCCAATCTGGTGCTCGCCTTGCTGGTCATCGCCTTCGGTCTTCTGTGGTGGAAGCAACGCAGAGGATCTGCGGAGAGCGCCACGACCTCACCGGGGGCCACCCGCCGCAATGCTGAGCAGGCGGCTTTTCGGCATCTCCGCCAGTGCTCTGCGGAGCAGCCGGCAGAGTTGCGCCAGGCCGTTCTGCAATGGGCGCGGCTGCGCTGGCCACAGCGGCGGCTGGCTACCCTCGATGATGTGATTGCCATAAGCGAGGACCCGGCTCTCGCCGGTCTATTGAAGCGCCTCGATGCCAGTCTCTACAGCCGGCACCGCGACGCGGCGGATTTTGGTGCACAGGATTTGACGGAACTCACCAACCGCCTCGACCACCTGCGGCGCCAGCCACCCAAACCACGGGACACCCAGCCCTCGCTGCCCGATCTCTACCCAACTTGATCCAGCTTGGCCCTGATGGTTTTCTGACTCACAGCCAGGTTTACCTCCCGCAAGCTGTCCTTGCCGGAGGTTACCGGCTCAAAGAACCGCATAGCCCCACAAGGCATGTACCTCGCGCGCCAGCTGTTCGCGGAAATCGGGGTGGGCAATACCGATCAGCTCCCGAGCGCGTTCCTTGAGGGATTTGCCGCGCAGGTTGACGATGCCGTACTCGGTGACCACATAGTGGGTGTGGGCGCGGGTGGTCACCACCCCGGCACCGCTGGTAAGGGCGGCACTGATCCTGGACACAGTGCCGCCCACGGCGGTGGACGGCATGGCGATAATCGCCCGCCCCCCTTCGGACAGAGAGGCCCCGCGGATAAAATCCACCTGGCCACCGACGCCGGAGTAAATGCGGGGCCCGATGGAATCGGCGCACACTTGTCCCGACAGGTCCACTTGCAGGGCGCTGTTGATCGCTACCACATTGTTGTTCTGACGAATGACCGAGGTGTCGTTGACATACTCGGTATCGAGCAGCACCACTTCCGGGTTGTCGTCGACAAAATCGTAGAGACGGCGACTGCCCAGCACAAAAGTAGAGACGATCCGCCCCGGGTACTTGCGCTTTTTGCGATTGCTGATGGCCCCGGTCTCGTAGAGATCAATCAGGCCGTCGGAAAACATTTCCGTGTGTATGCCCAGATCTTTGTGGTGATTGAGGCACCGCAGCACCGCATTGGGAATGGCGCCGATCCCCATCTGCAGACAATCTCCGTCGCGGATCAGCGAGGCGACGTGTTCGCCGATTCTGCGCTCCACCTCGCTGGGCTCGGAGGGCGGCACTTCCGGCAGCGGCGCCTGCGCCTCAACGATGGCGTCGAAGCGTGAATAGTGAATAAAACCTTCGCCGTGTACGCGCGGCATATCGGGATTGATATGGGCTATTACCCGTCCCGCCACTTCCAGAGCGGCACGGGTTGCTTCCACCGAGATACCCAGAGAACAATAGCCGTGGGCATCGGGGGGAGACACCTGGATCAGAGCGGTATCCACTCGCTGCTCACCGCGGCGAAACAATTTGGGGATCTCGGACAGAAAGATCGGCACGAACTCGTCGCGGCCATCGTTCACCGTGCTGCGGGTGCTATCGCCGACAAAAAAGCAGCGGTTGCGCAAGCGCCCCTGTAACTCCGGCGCGGTGAGAATCTCTGCATGCTCGGTGTGAAGCTGCATCAGCTGGATATCGCGGCGGTTGTTGGCATGCTCCACCAGGCCTTCCAGCAGCAGGCGTGGCGTGGCCCCCATGGAGTGACACCATACGAACTCGCCGTCGGCAATGGTGGAGACCGCCTCGAGAGGTGTGGTTGGCGTTGTCGCGCTGGTGGACATAGTCGTAGTGCTCCTTTCTGCTGTTGACCTGGCTTTTTCTACCGGCTTCCATATTACTCAAACACGATTTCAGGCTCGTCGCTCCCCAGCCCGTCCAGCGCCTCCAGCACTTTTACTGCTACCGCCTTGTACTCTGCGGCGATAGCGCCGTCGGGGTCTCTGGCCACCGTCGGTGTGCCGCTGTCGGTCTCCTCGCGGATGCGACCGTCGAGGGGCAGCGATCCCAGCAGGGGAACCTCGTACTCGCCAGCTACCCGCTGACCACCACCAGCGCCGAAGATATGCTCCACATGACCGCAATTCGAGCACACGTGCATCGCCATATTCTCGACTATCCCCAACACCGGGATATTCACCTTGCGGAACATCTCAATGCCCTTGCGGGCGTCCAGCAGAGCAATATCCTGCGGGGTGGTCACAATCACTGCACCGCTCACTGCCGCCTTCTGCCCCAGAGTGAGCTGAATATCGCCGGTGCCGGGGGGCATATCCACCACCAGCACGTCGAGGTCGCCCCACAAGGTCTGCTCCAGCATCTGAATCAAGGCACCGCCGGCCATCGGACCGCGCCACACCATCGGGGTATTGTGCGTGGCAAGATAGCCCATGCTCATGGAAGCAATGCCGTGGGCACGCACCGGCTTCATGTATTTCTGGTCGATAACGCGGGGCTTCACGTCCTCCCCAATACCCAGCATTCGCGCCTGGCTCGGGCCGTAGATATCGGCATCCAGCAGCCCCACCGACTTGCCGAGAGCGGCAAGGGCCAGCGCCAGATTGACAGCGGTGGTGGATTTGCCTACCCCGCCCTTGCCGGAGGCTACCGCCACAATGTGTTTGATACCGGCCAGACCTGCTGCCGCTGCTGTTTCTGCCATTACGCTCTCCACTACAAAGCTGTGTTGGTGAAAAATCCCATGAAAACCGCTATAGTTGCGCCCTTTTCGCCCCTTGGCCGATCTGCTGTAGTCGGCCGTAACAGACCGACGGCAAACCATGACCGAACCCCGCAAGATCCTCGTTACCAGCGCTCTGCCCTACGCCAACGGCGATATTCACTTGGGCCACTTGGTGGAATACATCCAGACCGACATCTGGGTGCGCTTCCAGAAAATGCGTGGGCACGAATGTTACTATGTCTGCGCCGACGATGCCCATGGAACTGCCATCATGCTCAAGGCCGAGCAACTGGGAATCACTCCCGAGCAGCTGATCGCCCAGGTCAAAGAGCAGCATGAGCAGGACTTTGCCGGCTTTTTGATCGCCTTCGACAATTATCACAGCACCCATTCCGAAGAAAACCGCGTCTATTCCGAGCTGTTCTACAAAAAGGTCAGGGACAACGGCAACATTATCGCCCGCGACATTACCCAGGCGTTTGACCCCGAGAAGCAGCTGTTTCTGGCCGACCGCTATATCAAGGGCACCTGCCCCACGTGCAAGGCGCCCGACCAGTACGGCGACAACTGCGAGGCCTGCGGCGCTACCTATAGCCCCACCGATCTGATCGATCCGGTCTCTGCCATCTCCGGTGCCACCCCGGTGGAAAAGGAATCCACTCACTATTTCTTCAACCTGCCGGCCTTCGGTGATTTTCTCAAGCAATGGACCCGCGCTGGCCACGTGCCTGTGGAAATTGCCAACAAGCTCAGCGAGTGGCTCGACGCCGGCCTGCAGGAGTGGGATATCAGCCGCGATGCACCCTACTTCGGCTTTGAGATTCCCGATGCGCCGGGCAAGTATTTTTATGTGTGGCTCGATGCGCCCATCGGCTATATGGCCAGCTTCAAAAACCTCTGCGACCGCGAGGGCATCGACTTCGACACCTACTGGAAAGCGGATTCCCGCGCCGAGCTGTATCACTTTATCGGCAAGGATATCGTCAACTTCCACGCCCTGTTTTGGCCTGCGATGCTGTATGACGCCGGTTTCCGCACCCCTACCCGCATCTGTGTGCACGGCTTTCTCACCGTCAACGGCAAAAAGATGTCCAAATCGCGGGGCACCTTTATCAATGCCCGCAGCTACCTGGAACACCTGCACCCGGAATACCTGCGCTACTATTTCGCCGCCAAGCTCTCCAGCGGTATCGAGGATCTCGACCTCAACCTCGAAGACTTCGTCCACAAGGTCAACAGCGACCTGGTGGGCAAGGTGGTCAACATCGCCAGTCGCTGTGCCCGCTTTATTGAAAAAGGCCACGACGGCCTGCTGGCCGCCGACATTGCCGAGCCCGCGCTGTGGCAAAAGGCTGTCGCCGCTGCCGACAGCATCGCCGACGCCTACGAGAAACGCGAGTTCAGCCGCGCCATCCGCGAGATCATGACCATCGCCGATGCCGCCAACGAGTACATTGCCTCTCGCGAGCCCTGGAAACTGGCCAAAGAGCCTGGCCGCGAAGCCGAGGTGCAGGCTATCTGTTCTCTCGGTATCAACCTGTTCCGGGTGTTGATGCTCTACCTCAAGCCCGTGCTGCCCGAGATGGCTGCCAATGCCGAAGCATTCCTCAACGACCGCCTGCACTGGCGCGAGACCATCACCCCTCTCACCAGCCACCACATCGCACCCTTTAAGCCGTTGATGCAACGGGTGGAAAAAGACAAGGTAGACGCCATGCTGGAAGCCAACCGCCAGGACCTCCCCACTGCACCTGCTGCCGAGCCCGCTGTGTCTGGCCCCCTGGCGGACGAGCCCCTGGCACCGCAAATCGGCTTTGACGACTTTATCAAGGTCGACCTGCGAGTAGCGCGCATCGTCAAGGCCGCTCCGGTGGAGGGTGCCGACAAACTGCTGCAGCTCACCCTCGACCTCGGCGGTGAGACCCGCAATGTGTTTTCCGGCATCAAGGCGGCCTATGACCCCGCCGCCCTGGAAGGCCGTCTCACCGTCATGGTAGCCAACCTGGCGCCGCGCAAGATGCGCTTTGGCGTGTCGGAAGGCATGGTGCTGGCAGCCGGTGATGACAGCGGTATCTATTTACTGGAGCCAGACAGCGGCGCCGCACCCGGGATGCGGGTGGTCTAGTGCCACTCTTCCTGCTTTCCGCTGTCTGGCCCCCGCGCGATGTAGTCCGGGAAGCGACAAACCGGTGGGTAGCGGTGTGTTCCAATTCGGGCACACATTTCCGATAATTCTCCTGTCCACACAGGGTATCGAAACATGCAAGAGACACTCATCATCCTGATCAGCACGGTGCTGGTGAACAACTTCGTGTTGGTCCAGTTCCTCGGCCTGTGCCCGTTCATGGGCGTTTCCAACAAACTGGAAACTGCCATCGGCATGTCCAGTGCGACCACCTTCGTACTCACCCTGGCGTCGGTGTCTACCTATCTGGTCAACGTCTTTGTACTGATGCCACTGGGGCTCGAATACCTCCAGACTATCGCCTTTATCCTGGTGATCGCCGTGGTGGTGCAGTTCACCAAGATGTTCATCGAAAAGTCGAGTCCGCTGCTGTACCGTCTGCTCGGTGTGTTCCTGCCGCTGATCACCACCAACTGTGCGGTGCTCGGTGTCGCCCTGCTCAACGTCACTCGCGAGCACAACTTTTTGCAGGCCGCGCTGTACGGTTTCGGTGCCGCCTTGGGCTTTTCCCTCGCCCTGGTGCTGTTCTCCGCCATGCGCGAGCGTCTGGCGGTGGCCGATGTGCCGGTGGCCTTCAAAGGGCCTGCTATCGGCATGATCACGGCGGGACTGATGTCGCTGGCCTTTATGGGCTTTGCGGGGCTGGTCTGATCGTGATCGAGCTGATTGTCCAGAATCCCCTGACCGCCGCCCTGCTGGCACTGGTGTGCCTGTCGCTGGTCTTCGGTGCCGTGCTCGGCTTCGCCGCTGTCCGCTTTCGGGTGGAGGGCGATCCCATTGTCGATCGCATCGATGCGCTGCTACCTCAAACCCAGTGCGGGCAGTGCGGCTATCCCGGCTGTCGCCCCTATGCCGAGGCCATTTCCGGTGGCGACCTGATCAATAAATGTCCCCCCGGGGGCCAGGCCACGGTCAAAGCCCTGGCCGAGCTGCTCGACGTTCCGGAGCCGGAACTGGACGGTGAGTCCAGCAACGTCAAGAGCGTGGCTTTTATCCGTGAGGCCGAGTGCATCGGTTGCACCAAATGTATCCAGGCCTGTCCAGTGGATGCCATTCTCGGTGCTGCCAAGCAGATGCACACTGTCATCGCCAGCGAGTGCACCGGTTGTGACCTCTGTGTGGAACCCTGCCCGGTGGATTGCATCGAGATGCGCCCGGTACCGGAAACCCTTAGCAGCTGGGGCTGGGAGATTCCCGCCCCCATCGGAGACCGCCTCGGCGGACTTCGCTCCCGGGACATCATCGCCACTGACCGCGACCAGCCGGGGAGTCGTGCAGCATGAGTGCGAGAAAGATCTGGGATATCCCCGGCGGAATTCACCCCCCCGAAAACAAGGCTCAATCCCTGGCCAGCCCCATCGCCACCCTGCCGTTGCCAGCCCAGCTGGTGCTGCCCCTGAGCCAGCATATCGGCGCCGCTGCCAAGCCGCTGGTGCAACCCGGCGACCAGGTGCTGAAGGGGCAGCTGCTGGCAGAAGCCGTCGGCTTTGTCAGCGCACCGGTGCACGCCCCCACCTCTGGCACCATCGCTGCCATTGAGGACCGAGCCATTCCCCACCCCTCGGGGATGGCGGCACCCTGTATCGTTCTGGCCCCCGATGGCCGCGAGGAGTGGGTTCCCCGCCAAGTGACAGTGGACTACCGCACTCTGCCGCCAGAGGCACTGCTGGAGCTGATCCGCAACGCCGGTATTGTCGGCCTCGGCGGTGCCGGGTTCCCCAGCGCCGTCAAATTGGGGGCGCGGCAGGCCATCCATACCCTGATCATCAATGGCACCGAGTGCGAGCCCTACATCACCGCCGACGACATCCTGATGCAGGAGCGCGCTGCCGATATTCTGGCTGGCGTTGAGATCATGGCCCATATTCTCGGCCATCCCGCCACTGTGCTGATCGGTGTCGAGGACAATAAACCCCTGGCAATCGAAGCGCTGCAGGCTGCGGCAAAAGCTATCGACAGCTCCGTCGAGGTAGTGGAATTTCCCACCAAGTACCCCTCTGGGGGCGAGAAGCAGCTGATCCAGATCCTCACCGGACAGGAAGTGCCCAGCGGCGGGCTCCCCGCCGACCTCGGTATCGTGTGTCAAAATGTCGGTACAGCTCATGCAGTGTATCGCGCCGTCGCCCACGGTGAACCGCTCATCAGCCGTATCACTACCGTGACTGGCAAGGCCTGCACCCGCAACGGCAACTACGAAGTGCTGCTGGGCACTCCCATCAGCCACCTGCTGGCCCACAGCGGCTTCGACGCCAAGCGCTGCACCCGGCTGGTCATGGGCGGCCCCATGATGGGCTTCACCCTCGCCGACGACAGTGTGCCGGTAGTCAAAACGACCAACTGCATTATCGCTGGCAGCAGCGCAGAATTCCCCGCCTGGACGCCCCCCGCACAAGCCTGTATCCGCTGCGGTCTGTGCGCCGAAGCCTGCCCGGCTTCGCTGCTGCCCCAGCAGCTCTACTGGTACGCTCAGGCACAGAATGTCGAGCGCCTCGAAGCCCACAACCTGTTCGACTGTATTGAGTGCGGCGCCTGCGCCTATGTCTGCCCCAGCAACA
>Ga0265293_10001666_pt1 | contig 47658 bp, 42 predicted proteins | sample Munlanlewell138R_FD_192505 | JGI IMG/M metagenome (GOLD analysis project Ga0265293, IMG submission 192505) | Leachate microbial communities from a municipal landfill in Southern Ontario, Canada - Leachate well 138R | ecosystem: Engineered > Solid waste > Landfill > Unclassified | place: Canada... | reverse complement strand
ATAAAACCCCACGCGCGGTGGGGTTTTATGTTTGGCGCACCCGAGAGGATTCGAACCTCTGACCTTTGCCTCCGGAGGGCAACGCTCTATCCAGCTGAGCTACGGGTGCAAAACTGCACATCAATTTTAAATCTTTGTAACTGATACTTCTGGCAGTGCTGCGCACCGCACAACGCTCCCCTTCGGGTCCGGCCGCCAATCATAGATTTACGGCGTTCGTCTGCGCATAAAGCTGCGCTTTATCAACGCTTGCCTCACCCAGCTGAGCTACGGGTGCAAAACTGCACATGAATTTTTGTGGTTGTAACGGCAAGATCTAGAGACAATGCCGCAAGGCGCGCCATTCTACCTGTTTTAGGGTTTCTGCCCAACTGCTTTTTCACTGTTTTTAGCTTGTAACCTGGCAATAGCCGTCGTCCCTCGCTGCCGCCTGTCTGCGCCCTATCAGATCAGAGGCGGCGTCGACAGGTTAAGGCTCGAACATATGGGAATATCCCGCAGGGGAAAGCGTCCGTCGATACAGTCTTTTTTTAGCACATGTGAACCAGCAGTAACAAGTTGGATGCAAACAGACCGACTGTAACCATGCTTCTCTCCCAGCCAATGGTTTAGGATGAGACCACCAGATTACAGCCTCGAAACTCTATCTTATGGATGCCCTGGAGGTAGCTAGGCTGTTATCATTGCACCATGAATATTTATTTGGTCGGCGGCGCTGTCCGCGATGAACTTCTGGGCTACCCTTTTTTCGAAAAGGATTGGGTTGTTGTTGGCGCAACACCGGAGCAAATGGTTGCGCAGGGTTACCGCCCCGTGGGCAGGGATTTTCCGGTTTTTATCCACCCAAAAAGCGGTGAAGAATACGCCCTCGCCCGCACAGAGCGCAAAACCGGGCAGGGTTACAAGGGCTTCAGTTTTTACACGGGACTTGGCGTCAGCCTTGAAGACGACCTGATTCGCCGCGATCTCACCATCAACGCCATCGCCAAATCCAGCGACGGCGTTATTATTGATCCCTACAACGGGCGCGCCGACCTCGACAACAAAATCCTTCGCCACGTTTCACCTGCATTTGCCGAAGACCCCCTGCGGGTATTGCGTGTCGCCCGCTTCGCCGCCCGTTACCACCACCTGGGTTTTGTTGTTGCGCCGGAGACCCTGGGGCTGATGAGGCTGCTTGCCATAGGGGGAGAATTAAGGCAGCTCACCCCTGAGCGAGTGTGGATGGAAATTCAAAAAGCGCTATCAGAAAAGTCGCCTCATATTTTCATTGAGGTCTTGCGCAACTGCGGCGCCTTAAAAGAAATTTTGCCGGAAGTGGACAAACTGTTTGGCGTTCCCCAAAGGGCGGATTTCCACCCGGAAATTGACACCGGCATTCACACCCTCATGACTTTGGAGCGAGCCGCCCACATCAGCGACGACCCCAAAGTGCGCTTTTCCGCCCTGGTGCACGACCTCGGCAAGGGCACCACATCGGCAGATATTCTGCCCCGCCACATCGGCCATGAAGAACGGGGCATTCCCCTTGTCGAAGAAGTCTGCGATCGCCTGCGGGTTCCAAATGATTACCGGGAACTGGCGATTCCGGTTACCCGCCTTCACCTGCTCTGCCACAAAGCCTTTGAATTGCGCCCCATAACCCTGTTAAAAATATTTCGAGCCGCCGACGCCTTTCGCAAACCAGAGCGCTTTGAATTATTCCTCCAGGCTGTCGAGGCCGATGCTCGCGGCCGCAAAGGCTTTGAGGAAACCCCCTATATTCAGGGGCAGTGGTTGCGCAGGCTTTTTAAAGAATTGCAGCCTATCAGCCCCCAGGAATTTGTCGCCCAGGGACTGACAGGGGCGAATATTGGCACTGCTCTCGAGACCAAGCGCGAACAGGCCATCAAGGCTTTTCGCGATGCCTGTCCACCGGAATCACTGGGGTAACGCCACGCCAACTCACGCCTGCAACGGCCGCCAGATAGATTCAAGACCAGCCCTCCCTTGATCTGCATCAACCCCCTCCTGATTTACATCCTTTCCCCTTGAAAAGCGTGATAACTGACCTAATTTACAAGGATGAAGACAGAGGTTTCACTCTGACACCTTCAAGTTTTGACCGCTAATTCTTCGGAGGAACCTGTTATGACCCTGATACCGCGCAGCAATTTTTTTGATCTTGACAATTTTTTTGATGATTTTTATACCCCCGTACGCAAAGAGGAAAATACTCTCAGCAAGTTTTTTACCCCCAGGGTAGACATCAAGGAAAATACCGATCACTATGAAATCACCGCAGAGCTTCCCGGTGTAAAAAAGGAAGATCTACACCTCCATCTTGAAGATGGCGTATTGACCATTGAAGCGGAAACTCGCCAGGAAGATAAAGAGGAGGCCGAAGGCAGAATCATTCGCCAGGAGCGTCGCTATGGCAAATATGCCCGCAGTTTCAGCCTCGGCGACAGCATACAGGAGCAGGACATCGATGCGGCCTTTGAAGACGGTGTTCTAAAAATCAAAGCGCCAAAAGTGACAGAGACCGCACCACAAAAACGCCGCATTGAGATCAAGTAACACTGCCTTGACACCCTATTGACTGCTGTTATCTGGGCGGCAAACCCAGGTAATGGCAGTCTACATTTTTAATCCCATAAAAGGACAACCATGAACCAGACGCAAATTCAGGATATTGAAGCCCAACTGCGGTCACGCCAACAAGAATTATTGGTGCGCCTGGAAAGCGTCAAAAAAGACGTTACCGCCGCACACTCCTCCGACTGGTCAGAACAGGCTCAGGAGCGCCAGAATGACGAAGTCATTCAGGCCATAGGCAACGAATCCCGGGATGAACTCAACAAAGTGGGCCTGGCTCTGGAGCGCATTGCCAACCGGGAATACACTATTTGCAGCCAATGCGGCGGCGATATCAGCCTCGAACGCCTCAGGGCCGTGCCCTATACCAACCTTTGCATTGAGTGCGCCAGCCGCCAATAACCATCAGCCCGGATTTGAGTCTGTATCGATCAATCTCCGGGGCAACTGACCGTTGGCGATACACTTATCCTCGCACGGAAATGGGCGCGCCCCGCCACCAGAAGTCAATTCGCCAAAGCTTCTGGCTGCCCTGATCGTAATTTTGCCAGTGCTCCCCGTAACTGATGCCGGTTAACGGATGAACCAGGCCGGGAACCAGCTCCGCCAGGGGCTGAAGTACAAAGGCATTTTCGAGGATTTCCTGCCGTGGCAGCTGTACGTTGTCAACCACACCGACAATCCTGTCATAGATGAGAATATCAATATCCAGGGATCTGCCACTAAATTTGGATTCCCTTCTGGTGCGGCCATTGTCGCTTTCAATAGAACGCAACAGCCGGGAAAGCTCGCCAATGGCAAGATTGCTGTCAAAGCCGGCAACCAGGTTATAAAAATTATCGCCGCTAAAGCCAATCGCCTCGCTCTCGTAAACTGACGACAAGACAAGATGGTCAAAATGCTGCGCCAGCGCATCAAGGCAGGCGGCAATATGGGTTGTTCGCTCAATATTGCTGCCTATACCCACAAATACTTGCGCCATCAGGGTTTGCTCCCCCGCTCAATGATCAAGCCGACATCGCGGGCATTTTTGACAGCGCCGGGCTTTCCCAGTCGCAATTTTAGCCAGGGAACGGCAAATTCCGTCATGATCAAATCGGCAACCTCTTCGGCAAGGCGCTCCACCAGCAAGCAGCGGCTCCGCTCAACAAACTGGGTAACACGGTTTGAAATTCCATAGTAGTCGAGAGCAAAGTCAAGATTATCGGTTTGGCTGGCGCGGCGAATATCGGTGGCCATCTCGAGATCAAAGACAAGTCGCTGCTTGACTTCGCGCTCCCAGTCGAAAACGCCAATGATAGTGTCAATGTAAAGATCGCGAATATAGACAATATCCATCAATGATTTTCCTTTTATTTTTTGTCACCGTTCAGACAGCGCACTGACACCTCAATCCAACCCGGAAAGAGTGTCCAGCGGCCATCGCGGCACAGCGCGAACCGCCAGATCGTCGCACTGCCCGGCGAGAAGACGCTGACAGCCAGCGTAGGCAATCATGGCGCCATTGTCGGTACAAAACTCGTTGCGAGCGTAAAAAACATTGGCATTTTGTTTTGCCAGGGATTTTTCCAAGCGTTTTCTCAGCTCAAGGTTGGCGGAAACGCCACCGGCAATGACCAGGGTTTTCAGCCCTGTGTGCTCGATAGCCCGGCGACACTTAATGACCAGAGTATCGACGACAGCATCCTGAAAAGCATAGGCAATATCTGCCATGGTCTGTTCATCTGGCAAGCCATCGCTCTGTTTGTGATCGGCAACCGTATTCAGGGTAAAGGTTTTCAAGCCTGAAAAACTGAAATCCAGGCCGGGGCGATCCGTCATGGGGCGGGGAAAGCGAAAGCGCCCAGCGTTGCCCTTCTCGGCGAGCCTGGCTAACCGCGGACCGCCGGGATAATCCAGATCGAGCATTTTCGCCGCCTTATCAAACGCCTCACCGGCGGCATCGTCCACCGACTCACCCAAAATCTGATAGTCACCAATGGCCTTCACCGCCACCAACTGAGTGTGCCCCCCGGAGACCAATAGGGCGACAAAAGGAAAGGAAGGCGGATTTTCCTCCAGCATGGGGGCGAGTAAATGACCCTCCATATGATGAACCCCTATTGCCGGAACCTGCCAGGCATAGGCCAGCGAACGGGCGACACTCCCCCCCACCATGAGTGCCCCCACCAAGCCGGGACCCGACGTATAGGCAACTCCTTCAATACTGCCGCGACTACTGCTTGATTCCTCCAGAACCCGCCGAATCAGGGGCAAAATTTTGCGCACATGATCCCGGGAAGCCAACTCCGGAACAACGCCGCCATACTCCGCATGAACTTTCACCTGGGAGTACAGCGCATGGGACAACAGCCCCAACTCGCTGTCATAAACAGCAACTCCTGTCTCATCACAGGATGTTTCTATACCCAAAACCCGCATGCCATTACCCACAAAATTGCGCTAAATTCCATCGCCAAAGAGACAAAGTCCGCCATAATAATGGCTAAAAACCAATAAAACCACTAAATTCAATCAGTTAGACAATCACAAAGCATTGCCATTCCCCGCCGGGATAATGCCACAAAACCTTTGCACCAAAGGATATAAGTGTATAGAATACGCGGCCTTAATAGTGGCTTAAATGCTACACAAACCTTAAAACGCAGCAAAAATTGGGAAAGAGGATACATGCCTTCAGTACGCATTAAAGAAAACGAACCTTTCGACGTAGCTCTGCGCCGCTTCAAGCGCTCCTGTGAAAAAGCAGGCGTTCTCGCTGAAGTTCGCCGCCGCGAGTTTTATGAGAAACCCACCTGGGCACGCAAGCGTAAGGCGGCCGCCGCTGTTAAGCGCCACGCCAAGAAAGTCTCGCGGGAGTCCCGCAAGTTCGTTCGCATGTACTGATCAATCCTCCGCGATTGACCGCAGAAACGCCGATCCCTATCGGCGTTTTTTGTTTCAACACCCGCAGGAACCATGCCATGACCATCAAGGCCACAATAACAGAAGCCATGAAAACTGCCATGAAGGCCAAAGACAAAGAACGTCTTGGCGCCATTCGCCTGATCCTGGCAGACATTAAACGCATTGAAGTTGACGAGCGCATCGACGTCGACGACGCCCGCGCCCTGGTTATCCTCGACAAAATGCTCAAGCAGCGCCGCGACTCCATTCAACAGTACCAAAACGCCGGCCGCCAGGAACTCGCCGACAAAGAGCAGGCGGAAGTGGAAGTGATCCAGTCTTTTCTGCCGCAACCCCTCAGCCAGGAAGAGCTCGACAAACTCATTAGCGACGCCATTGCCGCATCCGGCGCCGAATCCATGAAGGACATGGGCAAGGTCATGGCCATTCTAAAGCCACAAATTCAGGGTCGCGCCGATGTCGGCGCAGTCAGCCAGGCCATTAAAGCCCGTCTGTAGCGCTTTCGACCCGCGCCCCGCCTTCGGCAGCGCACCCTGTATGGGCTCGACAACAAAATGGGCACCCCCCAGCCATTTTGTTGCCCGCCTGCGCTTATCGACTGTAGCGCCATTCGAGACTTTTCCGAATACGCCAGACTGGCTAGACTCTGAACCCGCAATCGATTTATCAGGGAAATCAATGGCAAGAATTCCACAGCCCTTTATCGATGACCTGCTCGACAGGATTGATATTGTCGATGTGGTCAGCGCACGTATAGATCTGCGCAAATCCGGCAAAAACTATTCTGCCCGCTGCCCTTTCCATGATGAAAAAACCCCCTCCTTTTCCGTCAGCCCCGATAAACAGTTTTTCTACTGCTTTGGTTGTGGCGCCGGCGGCAACGCCATCGGTTTTGTCATGGATCACGACCATGTCAATTTTCCCGAAGCAGTGGAAACCCTGGCGCGACAGTGCGGCATGGATGTGCCGAAAGAGGAGCCACGGGACGCCGCCGCAGACAGCCAGCGCCGCAAACTCTATGCCATCCTCGGCGAAGCGGATCGCTATTACCGCCAGCAACTCAAGCATCATCCGGAAGCAAAAATACCCATTGATTACCTTAAAAAACGAGGACTTAGCGGAGAAATATCACGCACTTTTGGAATAGGGTTCGCGCCCCCCGGCTGGGACAACCTGATCAACCGTCTCTGTCACAACGATGAAGATGTCGGCCTGCTCATGGAGGCGGGCCTGGTGATTCGCAAAGAAGACAGCAATAATCGGGTTTACGACCGTTTTCGCAACCGGATTATTTTTCCCATTCGCGACACCCGTGGCCGCACTATTGGTTTTGGCGGTCGCGTCCTCGACGACAGCAAGCCCAAATACCTCAACTCTCCCGAAACTGCCGTCTACCACAAAGGCCGTGAACTCTACGGGCTTTACGAAGCCCATAAGGCATTGGGAGAAATTCGCGCCCTGATGGTGGTTGAGGGTTACATGGATGTGGTCGCCCTCGCCCAACACGGCATTCATAACACAGTGGCCACACTGGGCACTGCAGCGACAACGGATCATCTCGAAAAGCTGTTTCGCTACACCAGCGATGTCATTTTCTGCTTTGATGGCGACGAGGCGGGCAGACGCGCAGCGTTGCGCGCCATGGAAACCTGCCTGCCGGTAATGGAAGACGGCAAAAGCGCCCGCTTTTTGTTTTTGCCCGAAGGCGAGGATCCCGACACACTGGTGCGCAAACTGGGCAAGGACGGCTTTAACAAGCTAATTGATTGCGCCCAACCCCTGTCTGAATTTCTTTTTGCCAACCTGCAACAAAATATCGATACCAGCACCATGGACGGCAAGGCGCGCCTCAGCCAGCTGGCCGCTCCCCTGATCAACCGCATTCCCCGCGGCGTTTTTTACCAGCTGATGCTAAAAGAACTGGCAAAACGCACGGATATGGACACCGACAGCCTGGCAGCCATTATCGCGCCGCCGACAAAACCGGACGCCAGCCCGCTCGAAGGGGAGACGACGAATTCACTGCCCGGCGACTACGCCAATTATGCCGATTTCCCCGATGCAGATTCTGCCCCCTATGATCGAGGGGATTACGACGACTATTCCGGCAATGACCTGCACTTTGAACCCTCGAATCGTCAACCCGGAGCGAGCCAGGGAATCACAACAACCACCGCCAGGCGCCTGAAATTATCGCCTCTGCGCCGCTTGATTTTGATGCTTCTCCATATGCCAGAGTTGAGGCTCAAGCTCGAATCTATGGAAGGTCTTGCCGCCCTCGACGATCCCGATGCGGAAATGCTTGTCGATCTCTGCGCCCTGCTGGATGAAAATCCCCACTATACCCTCAACCATATTCTCGGCTACTGGCGGGGCATTTACGGCGCTGACAAAGGGGAGGCTCTCGCCAGAATTGCTGCCGCAGACATGTTTATTGCCACCGCCCTGCCGCTGCGGGACAACCTCGGCGAATTTATGGATCTGTGCCGCCACCTCCAGGACGAAATTGAAAGCAACAAACCGCCGCGCCAGCGCCTCGAAGCCATTCTTGCCAAGCCCAATCTCGACGCCAACGACCGCAAGCAGATTACTAGACTCCAGAGCCTGCTCACCAACGAAGAAAAAAATGAACTATATCAACTTATTAAACAGGCACTTACATCAGCAGCAGGCAAAAAATTAAAACCTGATCTACCCTTGAAGTAGCAGGACAAGCCCACCATTATCCAGTATAATCGCGCGTTTGTTTTCAACCCTCCCAAAACTGACATCGGACAACTATGAGCGACTCACCCCAACAGCAATCCCGTCTCAAAGAACTTATTGCCAAAGGTCGTGAACAGGGTTACCTGACCTACGCGGAAGTTAACGACCATCTGCCCGAAGACATTTCCGATCCGGATCAGGTCGAAGACATCATACAGATGATCAACGACATGGGTATCAACGTCTTTGAAACAGCGCCCGATGCCGACACATTGCTGATCACCAGCGGCGACAACACCACCGACGAAATCGCCGCCGCAGAAGCCGCTGCAGCCCTCGCCGCCGTGGAGACGGAACAACACCGCACCACCGATCCCGTGCGCATGTACATGCGGGAAATGGGTTCGGTCGAGCTGCTCACCCGCGAGGGTGAAATCGAAATTGCCAAACGCATCGAAGAAGGTGTGCGCGAGCTCATGTCCGGACTGGCGGAATGGCCGTCTGCGGTTGACCACATTCTTAGCGAATACGACCTGGTGGAATCCGGCGAGCGCAAACTCGGCGACATCATCAGCGGCTACCTCAACCCCATGAGCTATGTACCATCAGCCATGGAACAAAGCGCAGCCGCCGCTGAAACCGAAGAGGTTGAAGACGACACCAACAGGGATGAAGACGGCCTCGACCTCGACGAAGCCAGAGAACGCTTTGAATCCCTGCGCGCGCAAAACGAAAAAACCAAGCTCACCCTTGCCCGCCACGGCCGCCACAACAAAACCTCCCAAAAGCAACTCGAGGAGCTTGGCGAAATTTTCAAATACCTCAAACTGACACCCCGCCAGTTTGACCCCCTGATTCAGGAAGTGAGAAATGCCCTGGATCAAATCCGCAAGGAAGAGCGCAACATCATGCTCCTCTGTGTGCGCCACGCCAAAATGCCGCGCCAGGATTTTATCGCCAGCTTTCCCGGCAACGAGACCAACGAAAAGTGGCTGCCGGCGCTGATCAAGGCCAAGCACAGCTACTCCGGCAAGCTCGACGAACTCAAGGACGAAATTCTCCGCTGCCAGCGCAAACTCATGGCCCTGGAAGAGAGTCACGGCATTGCCGTTGCCCAGGTAAAAGACATCAACCGCCGCATGTCCATCGGCGAAGCCAAGGCGCGCCGCGCCAAAAAGGAAATGGTCGAAGCGAACCTGCGCCTGGTGATTTCCATTGCCAAAAAATACACCAACCGCGGCCTGCAATTCCTCGATCTGATCCAGGAAGGCAACATCGGCCTGATGAAAGCCGTCGACAAATTTGAATACCGTCGCGGCTACAAATTCTCCACCTACGCCACCTGGTGGATTCGCCAGGCCATTACCCGCTCCATTGCGGATCAGGCGCGCACCATCCGCATTCCGGTGCACATGATAGAAACCATCAACAAACTTAACCGCATTTCCCGCCAGATGCTTCAGGAAATGGGGCGCGAACCCACCCCGGAAGAGCTGGGCGAACGCATGGAGATGCCGGAAGACAAAATCCGCAAAGTGCTTAAAATTGCCAAAGAACCCATTTCTATGGAAACCCCCATTGGCGATGACGAAGACTCCCACCTGGGCGACTTTATCGAAGACAACACCATTATGTCGCCGATTGATTCCGCCACCGATGAGAGCCTGACAGAAGCCACCCGCGAAGTACTCAATGGCCTCACCGCCAGGGAGGCGAAAGTGCTGCGCATGCGTTTCGGCATCGACATGAACACCGACCACACCCTTGAGGAAGTGGGCAAACAATTTGACGTTACCCGGGAACGCATTCGCCAGATCGAAGCCAAGGCTCTGCGCAAATTGCGGCACCCCACCCGTTCAGAGCATCTGCGCAGCTTCCTGGAGGACTGACAGCCCGCCTTTGCGCTCGCTGCCAACACCGAAAAAGGCCGACTCACCTCGGCCTTTTTCTTAGAGCGCTGATTCAGCTCGAGGATACCCGCAACATCCCATGATCACAGACCCTTTCTTTTACCTCTGCGCCATTCCCGCCGTACTGCTGTTTGCGATGGCAAAAGGTGGGCTGGGCGGCGCCGTATCCCTGCTTTCGGTGCCCCTGATGTCTCTGGCGGTGCCACCACTCCAGGCCGCGGCGATTCTCCTCCCCCTGCTGGTCGCCATGGATGCTATGGCCATGTGGAGCTTTCGTGGCCAATGGGAAATGCGTGAAATAAAAATCATCGTCCCCGGCGCCATCCTGGGAGTGGTGATTGGCGCACTCACCTTCAGATACCTGTCGGAAGATGCCGTCAGAATCATGATTGCCGCCATTGCCCTCATCTTCAGCCTCGATTATTACCGCAAAAAATACCTTCACCATTTTCACCACAAAAACGTGCTCAAACCCGCCAAAACCAGTGTCGCCAAGGGCAGTATCTGGAGCGCAGTCTCGGGATTTACCAGCTTTGGCATTCATGCCGGCGGCCCCCCCATGAGTGTTTACCTGTTACCCCTGCAAATGGAAAAGAAAAAACTGATGGCCACCTTCGCTCTCTTTTTTGGCGTGGTCAATTTGGTCAAACTGGTCCCCTACGCCTGGATGAATCAAATCAACACCAGCAGCCTGACCACTTCACTGGTACTTATGCCTCTCGCACCCATTGGCGTGCGCATGGGCTACTTCCTGCTCCACAAGGTCAGCGAAAAAATGATCTATGAAGTTTGTTACCTGTTTCTGGTGGTTGTGGGCATCAAGCTATTGTGGGAAGGCATCCTCTGATCGCCAAAACAGCGGCAACCCAATATCCTCAATTTGGCGAATCCCGGCCTTTACCCCACCGCCAGTACGGGTTAGAATCCAGTGCCTGATAAAGACAGACCGTACGCATGAAGCCTACCCTTCTGATCTCAACAGCAATCGCTATTCTTGTTCTGAGTGGTTGTGCCCAGCAGCAGCAACTCTCCGAAAGTAACACCGCCACCGGTGTGACGGCTAGATTCGCCAGTATTTTCAAGCCAGTGAGCAAGGCTGTCAGCTCAAAAAACCGCCAGCCAGAACAATACCCCCCCAAAAAAAGAAGCAGCCTCGACACCGAAATCGATGACATTTGGCCAATCATTGAAAATGAACTAGCCTTTAGCAATAACATCCCCGACCGCAAAGTGTCCTCCCAACTGGCCTGGCTGGATAGCAATCAAAAATATTTCGACAACACCCTGAAACGCGCCAACATTTACCTTCCCTATGTACTGGATCGGGTACTGGATGCCGGTTTGCCGTCAGAAGTCGCACTACTCCCCTTCATCGAAAGCGCTTACAACCCATTTGCAGAATCTCCAAGCGGCGCCGCAGGCCTGTGGCAGTTTATCCCCGCTACGGGCAATCTCTACGGCCTCGACCAGAGCCAGTGGTACGAAGGGCGCAAAGACATCGTTCAATCCACAGATGCCGCCATCCGCTATATTCAACTGCTGAACGAAAGTTTTGAGGGTGACTGGCTGCTGACATTTGCCGCCTATAATGGCGGCCCAGGCACCGTAAAGCGGGCGATTGAAGCCAATGAGCGCAAAGGCTTGAAGACGGATTTCTGGTCGTTGGATCTACCCCAGGAAACCCGCCGCTATGTGCCCCGCCTGGTAGCGTTATCGAAAGTGATTACCCAGCCCGACAAATATGAAATTGACCGAATGTCGATTCCCGTCAAACCCTCCTTTGATATTGTTAAGCTGGACAAGCCCATCGATTTAGCCAAGGCAGCGAAAATTGCCGACATGGGTGGCGACGACATCTACAAACTCAATCCCGGCTATACCCGCTGGGCAACGCCGCCCAGCGGCCCTTACCACCTGGTTCTCCCTGCTGATCTGAGCAGTGACTTTCTCGATCGCCTTGCGTCGCTTCCGGAAAAGCACTGGCAACCGGGATCTCAGTACAGGGTTAAAGCAGGAGATACCCTGAGCAAAATAGCCCGCGCCCAGGGCGTGTCTACTAAAGAGCTGGCGATCATCAACAACCTTAACAGCAACTCGATTCTCAAAATTGGTCAGGTTCTGAAAACCCCGGCGGCAGTCAATCTCACCGCTGCGAAACCGTCGTTTACGACCACAACCCCTCTAACCAGGTACAGGGTTCAACCCGGTGACAGCCTCTGGTCCATCGCAAAAACCCATAATATTCAACCCAAGGACTTGCTGGTTTGGAACAACCTCAATGCCAACGCTGTCATCAAACCTGGGCAAACACTGCAATTTTACAAAGGCGCCCAGCCCTCAACGAATCAAGCCAATAATTATCAGGTGAAACAAGGGGACTCCCTCTACAATATCGCCAAGCGTTTTCGTGTTGCCGTCAACGATCTGATGGCGTGGAATGATCTGGCAACCAACAGCCTGATCAAGCCCGGGCAGCAACTCAAAATTTACGCCAGCAACTAAACTGAACGTAGCACCCGGACAGGCTGAAATTTGGGTTTTGTACTCATATTACAGGTTTAAAGGTATTTGCCCTTCGCCCCGTCCGATTTCGGTGCGAAATTGGTGCAACTGCTATTCCCATCTTTTTTATTTTTTCATTGTCCACCTTGTTAAAAGCCAACCCAGCCGCAGCCCCCTCACCCCGCGACAACACGACCACCCTTAACGTCTGCCGGGTTTTGTAATTCCGGTTTTTAGTGGCTTTTCTCTGGCGGGCTTCGCGATGGTTGATCAGTGTTAAATCATTTTAAAAAAGCCGACAACTCTTTATCCGCAAGATCCTACCTCTCCCCCACGGGCAAGCGTTGTCCCGCGTGACTTTAGATCGCGCCGCCGGCCAAAAATAATTCGACAGACTAATTGTTTCTTCTGACAGGCGGACAAGGCTATTTCCCGGATAAATTTCGCTCCCAGGAGATCATGCCCAACAGCACGATACTCTATTAAAAAAATCTGCCCAGAATCACAAGGGATTACCCCAAAAATGGGTATATTTAAAACAATGAGGAATCGTAAAAATGAAAATAAAATACCAGCCCCTTAATCGACCCGCAGCGCCTAGATTCGCTCGCAATAAAGTAAGATTTGCACTGGCCACGGCCACCCTGGGAATGAGTCAACTACCCGCCTACGGCCAATCTGTACTTGAAGAAGTGATCGTCACAGCGAACCGGCGCGCCGAAAGTATGCAGACCGTACCCCTTGCAGTCACCGCATTTAGTGGTGAAATGTTGCAACAACAGGGCATTGTCGACATCAAGGGAATCAGTGAGCGCACACCAGGATTTACCATGGGCATGCTGAATCCAGGACAACCCCAGATGTACATTCGCGGTATAGGATCGAACGAAGATGGCGCGGGTGGAGACCAATCGGTGATTGCATTCATCGATGAAGTCTATATCGGGCGATCAGCAGGTATGGATCTAGATCTGTTCGACCTTGAACGGGTTGAAGTATTGCGTGGACCACAGGGCACGTTGTTTGGCAAAAATGTCATCGGCGGCGCCATCAATCTGATCACACGAAAACCCTCGGAAGATCAAGAATTCGCTTTTGAAGCCACATACGGCAGCCTTGACACCATGACACTGCGAGGTCTTGCCAGCGGACCTTTAGCAGAAAATATCTATGGCAAGATTTCATTTTCAAGTCAGCGCAGGGATGGCTACATGGAATCCCAGATCAAAAATTATCCGCAATATTTTCCGGGGGAAACCCCCATGAGACTCAACAGCGAAGATGCCATCGACGTAAACTCAGACTCTCTACGCGGGACCTTGCGGTTTGTGCCCAGCGACAAGCTCGAAATCAACATCACCGCCAGCACCGCGACAACGGATATATCCAGCCAGCCTAATCATTGGGTAGGCCCCGCTGGCAATCCATATCTCTCTGAAAGCATTCTGATTCCCAACTACGAAAATGAAATCCATAAAGCCTTGTTTGACGACAGCGGCTTCTTCAAAAGCGATACTTGGAGCCTAACCGGTCGTGCTGATTACGACATTAATGATCGCCTGCAACTCACTTCCATCTCGGCATTTCGCAAAGTTGAGTCGGAAAACTCACAGGTTATAGGGGGCACCCCCTACTCCAGCGCTGGAAAAACCACCGGCATCAATGCCCTGCGTGCTTCTGTACTAAACCCGGGAGCCAGGCTGGTGTATGGAACCAACGACTACATTGATGATTCCGATACATTTACCCAGGAACTGCGGCTGACATCCACGGGAGAAAGCGACATAAACTGGGTTGGCGGCTTGTATTTCATGAATGAGGATACCCATCGCAATGAAACAGCTGGCTTTGGCATGGATATGTCGCTACCGGATGGATCAATTATCGCCGTATTTCCGAAAGCTGTGGGTGGCGATGACCAGCACAATGAAACAAACAGTTACGCTGGCTTCGGACAACTGACCTGGGATATCAGCGAACGCCTCAGCCTTACCCTTGGCGGTCGTTATACGAGGGAAAAGAAAGAGATCGATCGAATCGGCACTGCCAATATCCTGGTGGTGGTGGAAGACTATATAGTCAGCGCCAGTGAGTCTTGGAGCGAATTTACCAAAAAAGCGAGTATTAATTATCAGCTCAACGATGACTTGTTTGTGTACGCCACCTATTCTGAAGGCTTCAAGTCGGGCGGCTTTCAAGGGCTCGCAGCCACTCGCCTGGCCGCCAGCACGGCTTTCGCCCCCGAAACCGCCAAACTCTACGAAGTCGGTGCCAAGAGCGAATGGCTGGAAAACCGCCTTCGTCTGAATCTGGCTTTGTTCAAGACAGACTACAAAGACCTTCAGATTCTTCAAGGATTGGTTCCTGAGTCGGCACCGGAAGGGGCTTCTGCCGTCATCATTACCCAAAATGCCTCTGATGCGCAAATTAGCGGCACCGAACTTGAACTGAGCGCATCGCCAATTGATGGCCTCACCATTTCCGGCGCCTACTCTTACCTTGATACGGAATACCGCAACTTCAATGTGCCACCCGGCTTCAGGGCGCCCCCTGGAGCGAGCACGATTAATCGCGATGGTAATGAATTGCGCAACGCACCCACAAATTCCTATAACCTGCTGGTGCGCTACGAATGGTTTCTGGCCAATGGCGGCAGCCTCGCAGCTCAAGGCGAATGGCGTCATAAGGACAAAAGCTGGCAGGAACCTGACAATATCAGCGCTTATGCCGTGCCGGCCTATGATGTTGCCGATGCTCGACTCACCTATACATTGCCACAGGGCAACGTGGAATTTACGGGCTGGGTGAAAAATTTGACTGACGAAGGCTATCTGCTCCACAACTACCCACTACTCGGCAGTGGTGGCAGCACACCTGCCCCACCACGCACCTACGGACTGACTGTTTCCTGGCGTAATTTTTAAATCCTGCTACCCATCACAGCGGCATTTTCCTCAAAGGTAAAAATGCCGCTGTTTGATTTAAAGCGGATATAGCCTTTTGAGTGGAGCTTCCTATGCACAAAACACATTCGACCGGTTTAAACATCGGCGCCATCATTCTATTTTGTAGCGCGTTGCTGGGGTGCGATCTCCAAAGCACAGCGAACCAACTAAAAGAGGAACAGCCCGCAGACTTAATTTTTAGTGGTGATAACATCATTACCATGGACGGACAAGCCGAATTTCCAGAGGCCGTGGCCATACGAAACGGCACCATTATTTCTGTCGGGGAGCGCAACCACATAATGGCGTTTGCAGGAAAAAATACCCGTATAGTGGAACTGGGCGAACACGCATTGGTTCCCGGCTTTATCGACGCCCACGGCCATTTGGGCTTTTTATCTGTACTGACGGAAATGGCCAATCTGTCGCCACCGCCAATAGGCAATGCCACATCTATTGCTGACATTGTTGATATCATCAAAAAACATATCGACGATAAAAAAATCCCACCGGGAGCCTGGGTGTTAGGTTTCGGCTATGACGACTCCCTCATGAAAGAAAATCGCCACCCAACAAGGGATGATCTCGACCTCGCGTCCACAGAGCACCCTATCGCCATCATGCACGCTTCAGGCCATCTGGCAGCAGTCAATTCCAGAGCATTGGCAGAACGCAATGTCACCGCCGACACCCAAGACCCCAAAGGAGGCCTCATTCGTCGCTACCCCGGCAGCAGTGAACCTGACGGCGTTCTTGAAGAATTAGCGGCTTTTGATTTCACTCTTCGCAAAGTCAACGAAATGAAAAGGGAAAAGCTTGAAATCTTTGTCCAGCAGGGCATAAAGCTTTACGCAAGTCATGGGGTCACCACTATTCAGGAAGGAGGGGCAGACGCGGAAGAGATCATTGCACTGCGCAATGCAGCAAAGGCCTCACCCTTTGCCCCCGATGTGGTCGCGTACCAGATGATCGACAAAGAAGAGGTAGAAATTCCAACAACGCTGAAACCTGATTCAACTTATGTGAACGGTTTTCGCGTGGGCGGCGCCAAGATTTTTCTCGATGGATCTCCCCAGGGTCGCACGGCATATATGACCAGTCATTACCATAGCACCCCGGCCGGCACTGATCAAAATTATGTCGCTTACCCCACCCGCAGCGCCGAAATATACAACAAACAGATCAGCGCCATGATTGCTCAAGGTATTCCGACTATTGTCCACGCTAACGGTGACGCTGCCATCGACATGATGATCGCTGGCGTTCGCAAAGCCGTGTCTGGCAAGGCACAGCCACCAGATCACCGCACTGTCATTATCCATGCTCAGCTGATGCGTCAGGATCAGGTGGATCAAGCGGCAGATTTGGGCATGGTGGCATCTTTTTTTTCCGCACACACCTATTTTTGGGGAGACTGGCACCGCATCAGCTTCGGCGAAGAACGCGCCGCCAATATAAGTCCAACTGGCTGGGCCAAAGCTCGCGGTCTGCCCTTCACCGTTCACAATGACACGCCAGTCGTGCCGCCGGATATGATGCGGCTTATGTGGGCTTCTGTTAATCGCACCACGCGCAGCGGCCATGTTCTCGGCTCACACCAGCGCATCACACCCTATGAGGCGCTTCATGGCATCACGCTGGGGGCTGCATACCAATATTTTGAAGAGTCATCGAAAGGATCAATTACTCCAGGCAAACAGGCCGACTTGGTCATACTGTCGTCGAACCCATTGACGACACCGCCAGATACAATCAAGGACATCGCTATTATCGAAACCATCGCAAAAGGCAAAACTCTTTATCGCTTGGAGGATAAATTGGCTATTCAATGAGAGTTTCACCTTTGCGTGCCGCTCTGTACTCTGAGGGGGAAGCCCCCGTCCACTTTTTAAACCCTCGCGTAAAATTGGCGGAGTCATTGAAGCCTAATAGGTAGCTGATCTGGGTGACGCTGTAATTCGTCGTTTTGAGATAGCGTTGCGCCAGATCTCTGCGAATATCATCAAGTATCAACTGGTAGTTAGTGCCGGCATTTAACAACTTCTGATCCAAATTTCGCATTGATAGTCCCAAAGAATCAGCAAGAGCCTTTTTCGAACAAGCGCCAACATTCAACAAATAGGGAATTTTTGCGGCTACGGCTACTTTTATGTCCTTCAGATCAGTACCACTGAGAATCTTCGAAATAAGCGTTTCGTTGTACATCATCAGCTCATAGTTTCCCCCTGGAAGCGCATCATCCAGGGTTGCCGCATCAAAATAAAAGGCATTCTGATGGGCAGAAAAGATCACTGGACAGTGGAAATAATCATTATATTTGGTTCTGTGCCCATCAATTTCAGCCGCGCGAAAGGTGATTTTTTTGGCTTGGTACTCTGGCGGATGTATTAGGCGAATAAATTTCAGCCAAACGGCAAACGCCGTATCCACCCACCAACGATAACTTTTCTCTGAATAACGATCCCTTGGAGGCTCCAGCACCAACCAAGCATCACGACCCTGCTCATGAAAGGTAACACTGGAGCCCATGATCAACTTATTAAAGTGTTTAACGAGAAGATCACAAAAATCCCTTAGGGTTGGGCAAGCCATCAAGGCAAGCCCAAGCCCCTGAAATGTTCCTGGGCTAAAATAACGGGCTTCACGAAGGCCAAGGGCAGGATCTCCGGTCGCGTCAATTGCCAAAACAACAAATTTATCCATGTCGGCAACCGTCACCTGCTGGTGGCAATGGCCGGTGCACAATAAGAACTCAAGTCCCGCCCTGGCAAGTAAAGCGTCGCCATCGACCTGATATTCGGATAACACTTTATATAAAGTCATTATCGTCGGCCCAGGCCTGTAAGGAGGTATACCTTTCACTTTAGTACTGCAACCTGGGCGTAGTGGAACAAAATGACAACGATGGTTCCACTATTTTTGGTTTTGAGCGCTAATTCCACCACTGATGATGATCTCAACCTAAGGCACCTCCATCAAGCTGTTTTGACCCCGTTTCAGGCATTTTTTCAAGCTATGGTTTTTACTCTGGCCGCTGTGCCTGAGAGCCGGCAATTTTCATGGCTTTGATATAGGCCGGGCGTTGGCTTATGCGCTCCACATAGGACAGCACATTGGGCAGATCCTCAATGGTTCGGCCTCCGAATAAAGGCAGTGTGGTGAGGTTGAATACCGACATAATATCGGCGCATGTGAATTCGTCTCCGGCCAGATAGGCGCACTGCCCCAGGCGTTGATTGATGTATTGGTAATAGGATTCGCTGCGGCGTGCCGCTACCTTTGCAATCAAATTATCTTTGGTATCTCCCTCCTGAGCCCTGAGGGCGGCAATAACGAAATAAGCGCTTAGCACATTATTGTTAAACTGCAGCCAGTACAGGTAATCAGGGTAATTGGCTGCCTCTGGTTTGACAATCAAGGCGCCTTTGCCATGACGGTTGCAAATATATTCACAGATGGCGGTGGATTCTGCGAGCAAAACATCGCCGTCGCGAATAATGGGCGAGGTGGCGGCTGGATGCAGGGCGAGAAATTCCTTTGGCGCCAAACCATCTTCGCCGCGATCAAACCATTCAAGCTGATAGGGTAAATTGAGTTCTTCCAATAGCCAGACTATGCGGTCAGATTGGGAAACAGCCAGATGGTAAAGCGTAATCATTAGGGACTCCGTCGATCAGTTGTTATTGCGTTTGTGATGGCTTTTATTACAGCGCTGACGACTGATTATACAGGTAGTTTGACACTATTCTATTCGCGCGCTTAATAACGGTTTTACTCTCTCAGGGATGGTTTATTCTGCCCTCAGGGCATCGATAGGACTTAACTGGGTCGCATCCAGTGCGGGTTTTAATCCGGCCACCAACCCTATTGTCATCGACAGTAACAAAGTGGCAAAAATAATTCCCGGCTCTATACCTAGGGGCAGTCCCGGCAAAAACAGTTTGACCACGACAACAAAGACAACGATGGCAAAAATGCCGCACAGGCCACCCACAAAACCCAGGGCAACCGCCTCCCCGAGAAATAGATTGCGAATCTGACGGCGGGTACCCCCCAGCGCCCGCAACAAACCCACTTCGCTGACACGCTCTGTCACTGTAATCATCAAAATTGTGGTGATGCCGACACCGCCCACCAGCAGGGAAATGGCGCCGAGACCGCCGCCCGCGTATTTCAAGATGCGAAGAATATTGTCCATGGTTTCGAGCATCTGATCCTGGGTGATCAGGGTAAAATCCTCAAAGCCATGGCGGCGAATCAGCAGTTGTTTGATGCGGGCGCTAATATCTTCCGTCGACACACTGGGGTTATAAAAGATATCCACTTCCATGAGACTGGAACGGTTAAACATTTGCAACGCCTTGACGGCGGGCACATAGATCATGTCGTCGAGATCGGTTCCGAGAAAATCCCCTTTGGACTCCAGATAACCGATCACGCGAAAGCGATTGCTGCCCACATGGACATAGTCTCCCAGGGGGTTATGGGTGCCAAACAGTTCGTCCTTGACTGTACTGCCAAGCACCGCAAAGGCGCGCGCCCGATTAAAGTCCTCCCCGGGCAAAAAAGTACCCGCCGCCACTGTCAGCTGCCAGGCTTTGTCCGCATCCGCACTGACTCCGGCAACATTGGTATAACGACTTAAACCCCTGGCCTTGATTTGGGATGTACCCATGACAACGGGCACCGTTTTTTCGACACCGGGCAACCGCGCCAAGGCTTCGGCATCATCGAGGGACAAAGGTCTGGTGGTGCTGAGAATACCGCTCATGCCATAGGTTTCAGTTTTACCGGGAGTGATGGCCACGATATGGGAGCCAAACTGGGTGAACTCATTGAGCACATAGCGCCTCAACCCCTCGCCCAGGGAGCTCAGTAGCACCATGGCGGCAATACCAATGGCAAAGCCGAGAATGGTGAGCAGGGAGCGCATTTTTTGCATCCACAGGGCGCGCAGAATCCAGGTGACACTGTCTTCCATCCTCATCCGGCACCACCTCGCATGGCCAGCACGGGATCAAGCCTAGAGGCCTTTTGTGCCGGCAACCAGGAAAACATCAACCCCGTCACGATTGCGGTTATTGCCGCTGCGGGTGCCGCCCAGTGGGGAGGAAACAAAGGAAAAGCCGGCCACAGATGTCGAAACAGAAACACTGCGGCATAGGCAAAGACAACCCCGGTCGCCGAGCCCAGACACACCAGCATCAGGGACTCTGCCAAAAACAGTCTGCGTATGTGTTCGCCGCTGGCGCCAATAGCTTTGAGCAAACCAATTTCAGCGCGGCGCTGGCTAACGGAAATAAGGCTGATATTCATAATCAGTATTCCCGCCACCAGTAAACTGATAGCGGCGATAGCGGCAATGGCCAGAGTGAGTGTGGTTAAAATATTATTAAAGGCAGCCAGCACCGAGTCTTGGCTGACAATGGTGATATCGTCTTCACCCTCGTGCCTGTCGCGAATAACCTGCTCCAGGCGTTGTCTCGCCAAGCCCTCGTCGGCGCCCTCCTGCAGCTCCAGCAGCACCCTGAACAGAGCCTGGGTATTAAACAACTGTTGTGCGGTGACCACGGGAATAATGATCACATCTCCCATATCCATTCCCAGAGATTCGCCCGCGCTGGTCAATACGCCAATCACCCGCATGCGGCGGTCGCCGATGCGCAGCCACTCTCCCACGGCGCGATCATGGCCGAAAAGTTCATTCTTCAATTTGTAGCCGAGAACACAAACCGCCAAAGCCTCATCTTTGCTGCTGGCGGGCAATTCACGCCCCCTATCTACAGATAATTGGCGAACACGAAAAAATCCCTCAGTGGCACCCACGGCGATCACTTCCCTCGATCTGCTGCCTCTTGAGACAGCAACTGTGCCCGGCAAAATGGGCGCCACTGCTTGTATGGCCGGCACTTTTGCCATTGCCATTGCATCGCCAAGGGTGAGATCCCTGGGAGCCGTACCATAAATAGGCGGTTGTCCGCCCACGGTCTCCTTGCGTCCGGGAAACACGATCAGGAGGCGATTACCCAGACTGGAAAATTCTGCATCTATATAGCGGCGCGCGCCTTCGCCGAGACTGGTGAGCATAACCACCGAGGCGACGCCGATGGTCACCGCCAGCAACAACAAAAAGGTGCGCATGCGCTGGGCACTGAATACCCGCCAGTTAAAGCGCAGCTGGTCGGCAAACAGCATTATGCCCCCGAGTCCATGGCTATGGCGCCATCCACCATGCGAATACGCCGCCGCGCGCGACTGCCGAGACTGGCGTCGTGGGTGACCACAATCAGAGTAATGCCCTCACCATTGAGCCGTTCAATAACCTCAACAATATCCTGGCCAGAGGCCTGATCGAGATTGCCGGTGGGTTCATCCGCCAGGAGAATTTTTGGCTTCATGACGATGGCGCGGGCAATGGCGACCCGCTGCAACTGACCGCCGGAAAGTTGCCCGGGGCGATGGCTCATGCGGTCTGCCAGCCCCACCAGCTCAAGCACGTTTTCCACCGCCTGACGCCGCTTTGTCGCGGGCATGCCCGCCAGCACCATGGGCAGTTCGACATTTTCGTAGGCGCTGAGGCGATTAATAAGATGAAACGCCTGAAAAATAAAGCCGATATTGTCCCGCCGCAGTGCGGCTCTGCGCTCCTCATCCAGGTGTTCGGTAGCCACGGCATTGAGCCTATAGCTGCCGCTATCGGGGCGATCCAAAAGTCCGACCATATTCAACAGCGTCGATTTTCCGGAGCCGGACGGCCCCATGATGGAAATGTACTCGCCCGCGTCGATGTCCAGGTTGAGATCCCGCAATGCCCGCAGCGGCTCACCGCCCATGACATAGGTTTTGCCGACACCGCGCAATTCAATGATCGCCATCATCGCCCTGCTTGCCGACCACGGCTCTGGCGCCTGCCACCACACCGGCGGCACCGATATTGGCAACCACTTTTTCCCCCTCCACCAAACCAGCAGTAATTTCCGTATAGCGCCAATTGGCAACACCCAGGGTAATTTTACGTTTTTCCAGGTAGCCGGACGCATTAATTACCAGCACGTAGTTGCTGTCGAGAATCAGCTCCGAAGGCAATCGCAATGTGTTGTTGCGGGTTTCAAGGATGATTTCCATATCGGCGCTGTATCCCGCGAGGAGGTGGACAGACTCATCAAGATCAACAAAGTTGGCCTCCACCTCAACGGTTCGCGCCTGTTTTTCCAGATCCAGCACATAGGGGGAGATTCGAGTGACCACGCCGGCAAACTCGCGATCGCGAAACGCATCCAGAGTCACTCTAACTGGCAGATTGACGACAATTTCCGAAGCGTCCACCTCGTCGATTGGCGCCGAAATATAGTGGCAATCATCGGTAATCAAATCGATAGCCGGGGGCGTGGGAACCCCCGGTGGCGAAGGTGTGGCGTACTCACCGATTTTGCCTGTGACTTCGGCGACAATGCCATCAAAAGGCGCCCGCAGTTCCGTCTGCGCCAAAACCGCTTCCGCCACCTCCAGATTCGCCTGCGCCTGAAGCTCTTTTGCTTTCATCGATTCGCAGCGGGCGGCACTGGCCTCGGCTTTCGCCTGTGCCTGGTCAGCAATATCCGCCGCCACTAATTTTTCCTGCGCCAGGCGCGTAAAGCGCTTCGCCTCGCGAGTGTCGGAACGGGCTGTAACGCACTGGCTTTCACGTTCGCGAAGGGCGGAATTCACCGCAGCGCCAGCCTCAGCCACCCTCGCCTTGCGATCCAGGTTCCAGATAGTGATCAGCAGCTGATCCTCCTTGACATGATCCCCCTCTTTCACCAGCAGATCATTGATCTGACCGCCAATGGGCAGGGACAACTTCGAGCGCTTGCAGGCTTCAATAGTACCCGCCCTGGTATTGGCCACCGTGCGCTCCACCGTTCCCCGTTCCACCGGAGCTAGGGTGATCTCGATGCGCTCCGGCCGCGACAGCAGGTAAATTGCCGCTGCGGCAACGACAACAATGGCGCCTGTAACAATCCACCCTCTCATAGTCAACGCCTTTACACTTTTTTAGTTATTGCAAGGCTACTATAACCTGCCGTCAACGTCTGCTGTCTTTCGGTCTGTTTTCTGAGCCATATCAAACCCCGCCAACAAAGAGAACAAAAAAATTGTCGCGCCTGTCGATTTAAACCAGAATAAGCCCTATGGACGATTTTTTTATCACATTGGCAATACTGTTTCTGCTGGGACTTGGCGCCTACTGGCTGGGACTCAAAACTGCCGTTCCCAGTGTCACACTGCTGATTGTGATTGGTATCGGCATTGGTCCTTCAGGACTGGATTTGTTTGCCCATAACAGAGCGCTGTGGTTTCCGGTTGTCTCCAACATCGCCCTGGTGATGCTCGGTTTTCTTATGGGCGGCGCCCTGACATTACCGGTTTTGAGGGAACAGGGCATCCGCATTTTTTCTTTGTCGGTGGGTGTTGCCCTGGGCACCTTTACCATTGTTTTTGCCGGTTTACTGGCACTGGGGCAACCTCTGCCCGTCGCCATCTTATTGGCCGGAATTGCCACTGCCACGGATCCTGCGGCCACGGCCTCTGTGCTTGTTGAACAGCATCAACAACACAGCCCCACGGGAAAAACCCTCACCGGCATTGTCGCCCTCGACGACGCCTGGGGACTGTTGATTTTCAGTTTTTGCCTGGTTGTCGCCACAGGCGCAGGCGTCGCCAATGGCGGTTCAATGCTGATAACCGGGCTATGGGAAATTTTCGGCGCCATTATTCTTGGGGTTGCCATTGGTCTGCCCATGGCTTATCTCACCGGTCGCATTTGTTCAGGGGAGCCAACCCTGGTGGAGGCTCTGGGTTTGGTGTTTTTGTGCGCGGGGCTCGCCTTTAAATTTGAAGTGTCACACTTGCTGGCAGCGATTGTCATGGGTGCGACAGTGGCCAACCTGGCCAAACATCACAACCGCCCCTTTCACGCCATTGAAGGCATTGAATGGCCGTTTTTGCTGATGTTTTTTATCCTTGCCGGGGCATCACTGGAGATGACCACGCTGTTGCTCGGCGGCGTGCTGACATTGGCGTATTGCGTGTTGCGCCTGGCGGGGAAGCTGAGCGGCGGCGCCATCACCAGCATCCTGATCAAGGAATCTCCGCAGAAAGGCGCATGGATGGGCTTTGCGCTTTTGCCCCAGGCTGGCGTTGCCGTGGCGCTCGCCCTCACTGCCAGCCAGGCATTGCCTGCAATTGGTGACCTGCTGCTAACAGTAACACTGGCCTCTACGGTGGTTTTCGAGTTTTTTGGCCCTGTGGCCACTAAACTTTCAATCCGCAGACAGTGCTAAGTGCTTTTTTTCGTGTTTCCAGCCCAACTTATTCTCGATTGCTGTGATCATCAACGCCGCTATATCCATGCCGGTGGCGGCCTCTATTCCTTCAAGCCCCGGAGAAGAATTGACCTCCAATAGCAGGGGGCCTTTTGATGAGCGAATCAAGTCAATACCGGCGACAGCAAGGTTCATGGCTTTGGCGGCCTTGACGGCAATGCGACGCTCTTCCGGCGTTATCTTGATCAAAGACGCTTTGCCGCCCTGGTGAATATTGGCGCGAAATTCTCCGGGAGCCGCAGCCCGTTCAATGGAGGCAACCACTTTGCCGTTGATCACAAAGCAGCGAATGTCCTTGCCCTTGGCCTCCTTGATGAACTCCTGGACAAGAATGTTGGCATTGAGGCTTTTGAAGGCGTTAATAACGCTCTCGGCCGCTTTGTTGGTTTCCGCCAGCACCACGCCTCTCCCCTGGGTACCCTCCAGCAGCTTTACGATCAAGGGCGCGCCGCCCACCATGCCGATGAGATCCTGAGTATCCAGAGGGGAATGGGCAAAACCGGTGACAGGTATGTTCATGCCGCCATCGAGAAGCGCCTGCAGTGATATCAGTTTGTCCCTGGATTTGGCGATAGCGCTGCCATCGTTCTGGCAGTAGACGCCCATGGTTTCAAACTGGCGCAGCAGTGAGCAGCCGTAACGGGTCATGCTCGGGCGAATACGCGGAATTATGGCATCGAGATCGCGAATCACCGTGCCACCCCGGTAATGCACTTCCGGCGTATCCGCATCTAGGCGCATGTAGCAGTGACGAATATTGAGAAACATCATCTCGTGCCCCTGCTCCCTGCCCGCCTCCATAAGGCGCTCATTACTGTACAACTCGGGATTGCTGGCAAGCACGGCTATTTTCAAACCGCTTTTGCTGGGTTCAGCCCGGTCATAGTATTTGCGCAGCATCGCCTTGCTGATTTCGCCAAGGAGGAAGCTGGAATCCGGATCCACCAGTATGCGACCCACCATGGCCTCCCGCCCCAGCAGCATGCGAAAGCCCATGGAATCCCGGTTGGTGAGGGTGACTTCTATCTCCCAGGTGCGGCCGCCAATGGTCATGGGCGTGCGAATGACATGGCGCTTCTCGGCTTCACCGGTAGAGCTGCGCACGGTGCGGCGATCCACCACCGGCGCCTCGCAGGACACAACCACCTTGCGGTTTTTTTGCAGTGGGTGAACGTCGAAAGATACCCAGGGCAGGCCATCCCTGACAAAGGATTTGATATTAAAGGCGTGTATTGACGAGGTTTTGGCGCCGGAATCCACCCTCACCTTAATGGCGGGAATGGCTAGCCCCTGGAGCTTGCACCACTCCTGATTGCCAACAATAAACCTGTCTGCCTCTGTGATTGCCATAGCCTGCCTTTCGCGTTTATTGTGCCCCCCGGAGTCTGCTGAGCTCCCTGTGAACGGCAACCGCCGTTGAGGGTTTTCGCAAGCAACAGCAGCCCCGCCGAGCGCGGATTATCGGGTTGAACTCTGGAAACAGCAATATTTTTTACAAACCGCTGCAATAGCGCTCAAATATCCATATCCACGTCATTTTTTGGATAATCGTAATAGCTGATGGTGGCGCTGCCGGCGCGGATTTTGCTCCATTTTTCTATATTCAGGCTGAGAACAACTATACCGCAGGTGGGAATATTGGCAATTTCTTCCAGGGCGAGAAAATTCACCAGATCCGTCACTGCGGGGTTGTGGCCAACAACGGCAACGGAGGTAAAATCATCGCTCAACTCTTTGAGATAAAGCATGATAGCTTCATAGCTGAAGGTATAAAGATCCGGAACGATTTCACTGACATCGCGGCCAAAACCACTTTCAGCGGCCATGGTATCCAGAGTTTGAACAGCCCGCAGGGCTGGGCTCATCAGCACCCTGTCAACATTCAACCCCAGGGCATTGAAGCGCTTCGCCATTTCTCTGGCGTCCCGCTCCCCCCGTTTTTTGAGGGGGCGCATGAGATCGGAAAGAGCCGGGTCCTTCCAGGAGGATTTGGCGTGGCGAATGAGCACGAGCTGCTTCAAGGGATTCTCCTGTGAATTAGAGCGACGATTTTGCTATTCTAGCGTTGCTTCAATTTGATATTGTCTGTCATGAAGAATCTTCAGGCATCGTCGGCAGGGCTGACTCCTACTGAAAAATCATTGACTTGTAGGAGCCAGCCCTGCTGGCGAAGGCAGCTCCATAAAACAAAATCAAATTGAAAAAGTACTACAGAGTCATAAAACACTCCGTAGATGTCAACGGCATGACGGACGCATATTCCGGGTAAATCTGTGAAACTATACGGCATCAGTAATTGCGATACAGTCAAAAAAGCCCGCCAGTGGCTGGCTCAACACAATATCGACTACAGTTTCCACGACCTGCGCCGTGATGGTCTCGATGAAGCCACCGTGCGCCAATGGCTCGCTGGCCTCCAGGCCGAAATCCTGGTCAACAGGCGCAGCACCACCTGGAAAAACCTCGACCCAGAACTGCGCAACGCTGTTGACGAAAAAATGATTCCAGGCCTGCTGGTTGCCCACCCCACCCTGGCGAAGCGCCCGATCCTCGACAATAACGGCAAAATGCTTGCGGGATTCAGCGACAGCGGCTACAAAACGTTTTTTAACCTTTAGTGAAGCTTGGTTAATGGGATTCCACCTTTGGATACAGGCGGGAATGGCATTGACCAGCGCTTCCTTTACGCTTTGATCCTGATTTTTTTAACCTTGGAACCGCGTAAAAGTGTCATCATGCATTTTTACAGGGTTTTGATTTACCGGAGACGATGAATGACCGCACTACACAGCCTCGGCCTGGGCATAGGCACACAAAACAGCAAAGGAGAGTGGCTTGAGGTCTACTATCCAGGACCACTGCTCAACCCCAGCGCCAACCTGGTCAATGCCATTTGCGATGTTGTCGATAATAGCGACAACAACCGGGTTATCGCCCTCAGTCACAAACAGCTCAAGGCCATTTGTGAATCCCTGCGCGAAGCGGATGAATACGATCTGGCGGCAATTGCCGGCGCAATGACCGACAGCGAAAAACCGCCGGTGCTGGTGATGCTGGCCAGCGACAGCAAGCCCGAATCGGTGCCGGAAGTCTATCTCAAGCTGCATCTGATCTCCCACCGCCTGGTCAAACCCCACAATATCTGCCTTGATGGCATGTTCGCCGTGCTGCCCAATGTGGCCTGGACCAGCAAGGGCGCCGTGGATCTCGACGAGCTGGCGCAAAAACGCTTTGAAACACGGCTCAAAGGCAAAACCCTGTCCGTGGATTGTGTCGATAAGTTTCCGAAAATGACCGACTACGTGGTGCCCAAAGGTGTCCGTATCGCCGATACCGCCAGAGTGCGCCTCGGCGCCTACCTCGGCGAGGGAACCACCATCATGCACGAGGGTTTTGTCAACTTTAATGCCGGCACCGAAGGGCCGAGCATGGTGGAAGGCCGCATTTCTGCCGGTGTCTTTGTCGGCGCCGGCTCCGATTTGGGGGGCGGCTGCTCCACCATGGGCACATTGTCCGGAGGCGGCAATATCATTATTTCTGTGGGCAGGGAGTGTCTCATTGGCGCCAACGCTGGCATCGGTATTCCCCTCGGGGATCGCTGCACGGTAGAGGCTGGTCTGTACATTACCGCTGGCACCAAGGTTGTGATGCTCGACGACAAACGCCAGGTGGCGGGCGAAACCAAGGCCCGTGATCTGGCGGGAAAAAACGACCTCCTGTTTCGGCGCAACTCCACCACTGGCGCCGTGGAATGTCTCACCAACCGGACGGCAATCGAACTCAACGAAGCCTTGCACGCCAACAATTAAACGGTGTTCAATCGGTTGGGAATCCGTTGCAAAACAGTCTATTACCACGGCAACAAAGACCGCCGGGGTAATAGGCACCCGCTTTAAGCGGGCGCATTAGTTTGCACTACACTTAAAACAGCCACTCCGGGAGAAGCCATGTCCACCCCATCAGCAACTGTTAACCTGGCCTGCGATCTGATCAAAAGACAATCCATCACTCCGGAAGACGCCGGCTGCCAGGAACTGATGATCTCCCGCCTGCAGGCAGCGGGTTTTACCGTTACCAAACTGCCTTTTGGGGATGTCCACAATTTTTGGGCGATACGCGGCGAAGAGGGGCCGATTTTCTGTTTCGCCGGTCATACCGACGTGGTGCCCAGTGGCGATGCCCGTCACTGGCAAACACCCCCGTTTGAACCCGTCATCAGGGACGGGATTCTCTACGGGCGCGGAGCCGCCGATATGAAAGGCTCCCTCGCTGCCATGATTACCGCCACCGAAAATTTTGTCGCCACCAATCCCAATCACGGCGGCCGCATCGCCTTTCTGATCACCAGCGACGAAGAGGGCATTGCCGTCAACGGCACCGTCAAAGTGGTGGAGTGGCTCAAACAGCAAAATCTTATTCCCGACTGGTGCCTGGTGGGGGAACCCTCAAGCAGCGAGTACTGCGGTGATACGGTCAAAAATGGCCGCCGCGGTTCCCTGGGAGCGGAACTTGTGGTCAAAGGGGTGCAGGGACATGTGGCCTACCCTCACTTGGCCGACAACCCGATCCACAGGGTCAGCCCGGCGCTGGCGGAACTCTGCGCGGAAACTTGGGACAGGGGCAATGAGTTTTTCCCCGCCACCAGTTTCCAGATTTCCAATATCAACGGCGGTACCGGTGCCACCAATGTGATTCCAGGGGAAGTGCGGGTATTGTTCAATTTCCGCTTTTCAACAGAAGTGACCGCGCAAGAGCTGCAAACCAAAACCATGCGCATTCTTGACAGCCACGACCTCGATTACGACATTGACTGGCATCTCAGCGGTGAGCCTTTTCTCACCGCACAGGGGGATTTGGTTGCCGCTGTGGCCGACAGTATTCGCGAAATCACCGGCCTGAACACCGAGTTATCCACGGCCGGAGGCACCTCCGATGGTCGTTTTATCGCTCCCCTTGGCACCCAGGTGGTTGAGCTCGGCCCTGTTAACGCCAGCATTCACAAGGTCAATGAAAACACCTCGGTGGCTGGTCTTGAACAGTTGTCAGGGATTTACCATCGCCTGCTGGAAAAGCTGCTCACCTGACGCCATCGCCCTCTTCTGCGAGCAGCTCAGGGCATTTTTTTCAACGGGTAAATATCAAAACGCACCGATTTCCCCGCCAGGGTCACTGCGGGCTTTTCGCCGTTTAACCAGGGCGCATGACTGGGTCTTTTCACCACGACCCGGTAGCGCGCTCTGGTTAACGCCAGGGGCAACAAGCCATCGGCGTCCAGATCTTCGCCCACCAGCTGCTGAAAAATCTGCATGTTTTTATTGACCTGAGCGGACTTGCGTCGCTCGGGAAACATGGGGTCGAGATAAATCACATCGGGAAATTCCGCGTCCGCGAGAGATAGCAGCCAGTCTGTTGCCGAGGTCTTTACCAGGGACATTCGCGCCATCAGCGCCGCTACTTCACCGCCCTCCTCCCCAGCGGCAAGATTGCCCCGGCGCAGGCCATCGGCGAGGAGTTCGGCCACGGCGGGGTGACGCTCCACCATCACCACTCGACAGCCCAAGCCCGCCAGGGCGCAGGCATCGCCGCCCATACCTGCTGTCAGGTCTGCAACATAGGGGCGCTGCCTGTCCCTGATACCCACGGCCTTGGCGATGGCCTGGGATTTGCCGCCGCCATAGAGCCTGCGATGGCGCGCCTCACCTGCAACAAACTCGCACTGCACAGGCCCCATTGCCTTGCGACCGGTCTGACGCAAACTGAGACCGGTGTCGTCAAGCCACATAACTAATGGCTCGGCAATATTTTTCACTGAATCCCATACGCCGAGAAATTGACCACCGCTGTCCCTGGCCAATTGCTGCCCCTGTTCAGCAAATCCCGGGGCACAGTACAGGGGCGGCATAATCACGGTGACAGCAGGCGCCGCTGACGGCAAAACCTCATTCACCCGTGGGCACCAACTCCAGCTCGACTCGGCGATTCGCCTGGCGCCCGGCTTCAGTGTCGTTACTGGCCACCGGATACCGCTCTCCGTAACCGCTGGCCCACACTCGCCCGGACGAAATTCCCTGGGCGATCAGATAGCGGCCAACGCTGTCAGCGCGACGTTCAGACAGTGCCTGGTTGTAACTGTCGCTGCCGGTGGCATCGGTATGACCAGCAATGCGGATATTGGTCTTGTTGTATTCCTTTAGCACCTGGGCGACGGAACCCAGGGTTTGATAAAAATCGGATCTGACCTGATCCTGGTCGACGCCAAAGGTAATACTGCTTGGCATGACCAGGCGAATATTGTCACCCTCGCGGGCGACGCGAACGCCAGTGCCTTCGAGGCGATTGCGCAGCGCAGCTTCCTGCCTGTCCATATACACGCCAACGCCAGCGCCTATGGCGCCGCCTGCCGCAGCCCCCGTGAGCACACCCTTGGTGCGATCACTTTTACTGGACGTAGCGGCACCGATAATGGCGCCCCCCACGGCGCCAATAGCTGCACCCTTGGTGGTGTTGGTGGTTTTTTGCTCCCCGGTGTAGGGATCTGTAGTGGTACAACCGATGAGGACAGCGGCCATCGCCAGTGACGCCAGCTGAATCGAGCCATATTTGCCTGCTTTCAATGTCATTACTCCCATTGCAACTCCTAACCTCATTGAATTCAAACTCTTTCTCGCCCAGCCATTTTGACCGAAGGCGAGAAAATAAACCTTGCGCAGAGCTCTGTTGATGTAAACTTGCCCGTCGGCAGCTACTCAAGCTTTAGCACACATTTGATCAAAGGATTTCGCCATGAAACTGACGAGTGCCCTCACCCTCCTGATTATTGCCGGCCTGTTATCGGCCTGTGACCGCTATAGGGTAACATTGAACGACCGGCCTATTTCGGAACCACTGCCACTTTTCACCAACTTTGAGGTTGCCGATGCGGCACTGCAAAACTGCCTGCAACAGGCGGTCATTGATCAGAGCATTCGCCGCAAGCATGATCTCGAAACCCTGATCTGCAGCCATGCAGGAATCACCTCCATCGAAGGCATACAGCTTTTTAGCAGCCTTAGCACCCTTAATCTCGCCAACAACAACCTTACCGATGTCAGCCCCCTGCTTTTCCTTGGCAATCTTGACGCCGTTAACCTGGAAGGCAACCCGGCTCTGGACTGCACTGGCACAAAAAATTTGGCGGCGCACTTGCCCCAGGATGGCACATTGATTCTTCCGGAACACTGCACTGCACAAAAATAACGCGATCACCTCTTGTTCGTTGACCTGGGTGTGGACAATTTTTCAAGGCCACATCCAGCTGTTCGTTTCCCTGGGTAACAAATACGGCAATTACGCCTATACCGTTTCAAATTCACCCACTATTTTCTCCGCAAAGTTACCCACAAAATCTGTGGATAACTCTGTGAATTAGTTTCGTATAAAGTCCCTCAATGAGCAGAAACCGTGACATTTTGACAAATTGATCATTTTTTAACCATTATATTTTATTCATATAAATCATATAGTTATGAAATGAAAATGAAAAAATCAAGGACTTACAACAGACTCCAAAAATGTTGCTTAGCATAAAGAGCTAACTCTGTCCCGCAAAAGTCCGCAGTGGATAAAAACCTGAACAAGTTGCAGCCATGGTCTTTTTTTGGCCTTGACATGCACAAAAATCAGGCGTGCCAACATCGCGCCCCGCTCAAAAAAAATCACCAGAAGGAGGGCATTTTGCCACCGCCAGCGGTCAAGACAGATTGTTACCAGCGGGGACGAACTGCAGCGCCATTGCTTTTGTGTCATTGCTCTATCGATCTGACTGGCGCACCGGAACCGGGTTGGCATTAACAGCCAATGGCATTACCATAGCCCGGCATAAACAACAGGGATCTTTAATTTCCATGCCCACAACCGCCAGGCCAGCACTTTCTATCATCACGGTTATCTGCCTGCTGTGGCTGGCGGGATGCGCCAGCAGACCACCGCAAACTCCCACGGGATCCGGTGAGGAACATGCGGTGAGATTTGCGCTCTACGATCAGTTTGGCGAATGGCAGGGGGTCCCCTATCGCCTCGGCGGCCTCTCCAAAGCGGGGATTGACTGTTCCGGCCTGGTTTATCTGACATTTCGCGATCAATTCAATCTTTTCCTGCCCCGCAATACTCAGGAGCTCGCCAAAACAGGCTCCAGGGTCAAGCCTGAAAACCGAAAAAGTGGCGACCTGGTGTTATTTCGCATCAACCGCAATTTCAATCACATCGGCATTTATCTGGAAAATAATCGCTTTATGCATTCCTCTGCACAAAAGGGCGTGATGATTTCAAACCTTGGCGATCCTTACTGGAAAAAGCACTACTGGAAAACCGTGCGCCCCCGCCAGTCCCTTCTCGCCGCCAATTAATAGCCCGACGATAATTCGTGCCGGGTTAATAACCCACCTTTGCTTATTTGCCTGGGCTTTGCTGCGCGGATGTCACCGCCGCGCCGCCACAAACCGTCGAAACCGGTCAAGTTACGGGCTCCCTTGCGACAACAGCCCACATATTCTGTGGATAAGTCTGTGAATTTATTTGGGACAAGCGCCCTAAGTCCTTCGAATTTAATGACAATAGTGAAAATGTGTACTTTATAACCAAAAATTTAAAATCATTAATTTCAATCAGTTAAAAAATAAATCAAGGGGTTATGCAATGATTCCGGGATTTTTATAAGGTTAGATCTCTAACTGGAAGGGCATTTTTCTCAAGTGGATAAATATTTGCTGAAATTATCATCAGGCAATTTTAGAGAATAAAAAAGGGAGCTGCAGCTCCCTTTTTTAGGCTATGCACCTGATGGCGGGCTAGTCAAAGTTGATGCCAAGTCGTTTACCCACCAGCTCGTAGGACTCGATAACATTGCCCAAATCCTGGCGAAAACGATCTTTATCCAGTTTCTCACGGGTATTTTTGTCCCAGATACGGCAGCCATCCGGGCTGATTTCATCGCCAAGAACAACTTCGCCCTTAAAGAGGCCAAACTCCAGCTTGTAGTCCACCAGGATCATGCCCGCAGCATCAAAGAGTTTTTTAAGAACCTCGTTGACCTTAAAAGTCAGCTCTTTCATTTTTTCCACCTGGGCATCTTCAGCCCAGCCAAATGAACGCACATGGTATTCATTGACCATGGGGTCGTGCAGAGCGTCATCCTTGAGAAACAGTTCAAAGGTAGGCGGGTTCAAATCGATGCCTTCTTTGATACCCAGCCGCCTGGTAATACTGCCCGCCGCCACGTTGCGCACCACGCACTCCAGGGGAATCATTTTCAGGCACTTGACCAGGGAATCTGTATCGTTTTGCAACGACACAAAATGGGTGGGCACCCCTGCCTCTTCGAGACGCTGCATAATAAAGGCATTGAATTTGTTGTTGACCATACCTTTGCGATCGAGTTTGGCCAGTTTCTGGCCATCAAACGCAGAGGTGTCGTTGCGAAATTCCATGATCATATAGTCGGGATGATCGGTGGTATACACAGATTTCGCCTTGCCAGAATACAGTTGGTTACGTTTTTCCATTGCACCTTTTTCCATTGATCGTTACACCTTCACAGAGCTATTCAATTATCTGCCAGGAAAAACCTTGCTCCTGGCAGGCGTAGATGACATTGCCAATCGTTTCAATATAAGGAGAGACGGCCTCAGAGATACGCTCCCAGCTGTTGTTCTTGAGACTGATGTGCCCAAGCGCCAAAGACTGAATTTTGCGCCTTTCAATCCGCGACAACAAGCTGGCGGACTGGTAATTGTTCAAGTGCCCCCAATCGCCTCCTACCCGCTGTTTTAGAGGGTACGGATACTGGCCACTGAGCAACAGCTGCTGGTCGTGGTTGGCTTCAAGAAGGAGGCCGTCGCAACCATCAAAATGGGCGATAACGTTGTCGGTGATCGACCCCAGATCCGTCAACACCCCCACTTTGCGCTGGTTGCGACCAATAACAAATTGGACAGGCTCACGGGCATCGTGGGGAACAGCCACGGGGGTCACCTCAAGGGAGTCGACCCAAAAACGCTGATGGGGCGCAATCAGCACCCGTTTTTCATAGCTGGCCATTGCGGCCACGGCTGCTGCCGTGCCCCCGGTCATCATCACCGGCAGGCGGTATTTGCGCGCCAGCGGCAAGACCCCGCGTATATGGTCGCTGTGCTCGTGAGTGACCAGAATTGCGCTGAGATCCTCGCCGCTGCAACCAAGGCGGGAAAGCCGCCTCTCGGTTTCTTTTACCGAAAAGCCGCAATCGATCAGCAAACAGTTGTCGCCACCTCGAACAATCGTGCCATTGCCTTTACTGCCGCTGCCCAGGGAGGCAAAGCCCAGGATCATCAGGACAGGTTGACCCTGATACTTTTCAGCAGCCGAATGGCGTCTTTGCGCTCCATGCCACTGTTATCCTTGTCGGTAACACGAATCTGAACGCCATCGTCGGAACGAGAAACCTTTACCAGGCAATTTACTTTGAGGTTTTTCTCATCATCGCCAAAACTGAACAGACGGCTGAACCAGCCTTTGCTTTCCTCGTCGTCTTGAGGGGTATAGTTAACGTAAAAAATACCTGCAGTCTGATCCTGATCGATGGTAGTGAAGCCGCCGCGCCCCAGAGAGTAGGCGAGGGACGCCCAAGCGCGCTCATAGTCCAGCTTCATGAGCAAATAGGGATCTGCAACCTGGGGCGTGACAAAGCTGACTTTTTCGTCACCGCCGATGGATTGCGCCAACAGCGACACTGTGCCGCTGGAAACATCGCCGGCAAGGGCGTTGGCGAGAATCTCAACCATGTCTTTTTCGCGGGCATCATCCACGGACTCCTCCGGCCAAATCACTTTGGCTTCGCCGTCCTTGCCGACCTGATCGTGAAGCACTTTAATTTCTGTGCTGTTGAGCTGGACACCGGGTTGAACATAGAAACGATAGCGGTGGTTGTAGGCTTCGTCCCCTTTAAATTCAAGCCACGCGGTTTCCAGAATACCCTGGGTCGCCTCCGCCTTTGTGGTGGGAATGCCACTGCGATTGAGGATATTGCGCACCCGCGGCCAGATCTCACCGGGATCGCGATTGCTGAGAATCCAGCGTTCATCGCTGAGATTCTGAATTTTTATGACTTCTTCAATGCTGTTTTCAGACAAGGGCTGTGGCCGCGGCGCGCCCTCGTACTCTTCAAGGACGTTGGTTTCAGGAATGGGCGGCACCGGGTAGAGTTCGCCAAGGGCGTCGCTGTCAAGATCGTCGGGAACCACCAGCGGCGGCACCTCCCGAGCAGAGCGGTACTCACCGCTGCGGTCTTTGATAAGGCCACAACCGGACAGCGCTGCAGTGGTAACAGTCAGTAAAACCAGAGCTTTTTTATTCATTTAAACAGCATCTCTAAAGGGCGGGCGCCAAGGCCACACCAGATTTAACCATTGCGTCACGAACCAGACTGTGGAAGCGGGGTGACAGATCCGTCAGTGGCAGACGAATGGCTCCGTGCTGACAAAGGCCGATTTCAGCAACAGCCCATTTCACAGGAATGGGGTTGGACTCGATAAACAGGGCGCGGTGCAACGGCAATAGTTTTTCCTGCAACAGCCGCGCCTCGGCCTCGTTGCCAGCGACGGCTTCCTGACAAAGCCTGTGCATATCCGCTGGCACCACATTGGCGGTGACGGAAATATTACCTTTTCCACCACAGAGCATCAATTCGATGGCGGTGAGGTCGTCCCCCGAATAAACAGCAAAGTTTTCTGGACAACCGGCAATCAACGCTCTGGCGCGATCGATGTCCCCCGTGGCTTCCTTGATGCCGACAATATTGTCGATGGTTGCCAGGCGAATCACCGTTTCCGCCATCAGGTCACATGCGGTTCGCCCCGGCACGTTATAGAGAAGCTGGGGAATAGCCACGGCTTCGGCAATGGCCTTGAAATGCAGGTAGAGACCTTCCTGGGTGGGCTTGTTGTAGTAGGGAACCACCAACAGGCAGGCGTCGGCGCCCGCCCCTTTTGCCGCCGCAGTGAGCTCAATGGCCTCACTGGTACTGTTGGCGCCAGTGCCGGCAATAACGGGAATGCGCCCGCCCGCCGTCTCCACGCAAAAGCGGACGACCTCAATGTGTTCATCCACGTCCAGGGTTGCGGATTCCCCCGTGGTACCTACGGCAACAATACCGTCAGTTCCCTGGGCTATATGCCATTCCACCAGTTTTTTCAGAGCGTCCCAATCCACTGAAAGGCTTCCAGGGATCATCGGGGTGATCATTGCCACAATACTGCCGGTAATCATGAACTGCTCCGCTAAAAAAAGCGTAATGTTACTGATGTGTCAGGAAGGGCACAAGCAACTTCCCGCTTTTCATTCCCCCGGCTTGAGATAAAGACTGGCCTCTCCCGAAGGTCTGGTCTTGAAACGCCGGTGCGCCCACAAATACTGGTCTGGCTGTTGGCGCACAAAGCTTTCGATGAGGGCGTTAACACGGGCGGCGTCGGCGAGGTCGTCGCCACTGGGAAAATCCGCGAGGGGCGGATAAATCTCGATATCATAGCCGCGGCCATCTTTTCTGCGGCTGTGGGTGAAAGGGATCACTTTCGCCTTGCCAATGCGGGCAAATCCGGCGGTGGCGGTGACCGTTGCGGCGGGAATGCCAAAAAAGGGCGCAAACACGCTTTGCCGCGGACCGTGATCCTGATCGGGGGCATACCAGACGATACGCCCGCGCAACAGGGCTTTAGTGACGCCGCGAACATCGTGACGGCCAAAAACCTGGGAGTCCGGGCTTCTCACCATACGACCCCGGCTTTGCACAAATTCGTAAACCGGGCTGTTGTGCTGCCGGTACATCAGGTCAATGGACATATGCCTGGCAATGGCCTGGCCGCCAAGCTCGAGGTGGGTAAAATGGGAAGCCATCAACAGGGCGCCCTGGCCATTGAGATTATGGAGATGCTCCAGGCCTTTGGTGTGAAAAATGCGGTCGAGGCGCTTGTCGCTCCACCACCAGGCAATGGGCACCTCAAAAATCGCCATACCGTAGCTGGTAAAATTTTTCTTGACCAGATCCTCACGGTCGCAGGCAGACAGCTCGGGAAAGCAAAGTTCCAGGTTGCGTTCGACTATACGGCGCCGGGAACCGCCGATGCGGTAAAGAAGATTGCCAAGCCCCGCACCAATTTTACAGAGCACCGGATAAGGCAGCTGAACCAGCAACCACCACAACCCGATCAACACCCAGGTCAACCAGTGACGGGGGTGAAATAATGCCAGGGACGCTTTCGGTTTAGTGGCCATAATGCACAAATACCCTTATAACTTGGCCAGACACCAGTGCTCCTCGCCAAAAGCCCAATGATTTTTGATGGTGCGCCGGGCGCGACCATCTTTCTCGAGTTTGAGCAAGTGAGCCCACAGGGAATAAATGGCGACTTTCTGCAAGTCGGGGTCAATATCGTCGTAAACTACGGGCAGTAAGGTCTGCAGGCTGGATTCGCCGAGCGCTTCAAGAGCAGAGACAATTTTTTGCTCTCGGTACTGGCGATGTTTGATGAGTTTGCGGATTTCCAGTTGTGGATCATCAAACACATTGCCGTGGGCAGGGGCAATGGCGTCTATTGGGTAGTTGCCGAGCAGCGCCAGGGAATCGAGAAAATCCCTGAGATCACCGGAAGGCGGCAAAATCACCACACTGACACCCTCCATCAGATGATCCCCCGCCAACAGCAAATTTTCTTCGCGCAGCAGATAGCAAAAGTGATTGCCAATATGACCGGGGGTAAAAATCGCTTCCAGGGTAAATTCCGGGCAGGCAATCAGATCCCCGTGTTGAATATTTTTGTCCACCTGAAAGCTGGTGTCCTGGTGGCCATCGTCCGGGTGCATGACACAGCCAATGGCTTTGGCGCCGGTTGCCTTGACAATGGGCTGCGCCGCCGGGGAGTGATCGGGGTGAGTATGGGTTACCACCACCCACTTAATGGCATCACCGGCTGCCGCCAAAATGGCGTCCACATGGCTGTCGATGAGCGGACCGGGATCAATAACAGCGACCTCGTCAGTGCCGATCAAATAGGTATTGGTGCCAGGGCCTGTCATTTTGCCGCCGTTGGGGGCGGTAATCCGCCTCACCAGTGGCGACAGCTGCTGAACAACCCCGGGCTCAAAGGCGCCGCATGCAGGAATGGTCAAACCAGATTCCTGATGGGAACAACGGGGTTCACATCGGCCTCATAGTCAACATTGTCGATCTCGAAACCGAAGAGGCGGAGAAAATCCTGTTTGTAGCCGGCGAAATCCGTCAGTTCGGCAATATTGTCAGATTCCACTTTTGACCAGGCGGTCGAAACCGCATCCTGAATTTCAGGGCGCAATTCCAGCTCATCCACCCGCAGGCGACCTTCGTCATCAAGCCGAGGGGTGGCTGCGTACAGGCATTCAGAAAACAAGCGATAAAGCTGTTCAATACAGCCCTCGTGGGAGCCGTCGGCTTTCATCACTTTGAAAAGCAGCGACAAATAGAGCGGCATAATGGGAATGGCCGAACTCGCCTGGGTAACCACTGCTTTAAGTACCGACACCCTGGCGTCACCGCCGTGATCTGCCAGTTTTTCACGGATATTGATGACCCGCTTGTCGAGATCTTTCTTGGCCTGGCCGATGGTGCCATCCCAGTAAATATCCCAGGTAATCTTTTCGCCGATATAGGTAAAGGCGGTGGTTTTGGCGCCATCCGCCAATACGCCCGCTTCGTCAAGGGCATCGATCCACATCTGCCAGTCCTCACCACCCATGACAGCGACCGTATTGCTGATATCCTCCTGGGAAGCCGCTTCCAGAGTAACTTCCTGAATCACCTCCTTGTCGGTGTTGATACCGCGCTGGGTAACTGCTTTGCCGATGGGCTTGAGGGTTGAGGTGAACACTTCACCGGTTTTGGGGTGTTGGCGCCGGGGCGCGGCAAGGCTGTAGATAACCAGATCCACTTGCCCCAGATCCGCTTTAATGGTGTCTATGGTTTTTTGTTTGATGTCATCGGAAAAGGCATCGCCATTGATGCTTTTGGCGTAGAGGCCTTCACTGTCAGCAAACTTGTGAAAGGCTGCGGAATTGTACCAGCCGGCAGTGCCGGGCTTGTTTTCGGCGCCCTCCTTTTCAAAGAAAATACCGAGAGTGGCAGCACCAGAGCCAAATGCCGAGGTAATCCGGGCGGCCAGGCCGTATCCGGTGGACGCGCCGATAACCAGCACCCGTTTGGGACCATTTTCTATGGCGGGCTGGCTTTTAATATAATCAATCTGCTGGCGCACATTCTCTTCACAACCCACAGGATGGGTGGTAATACACATAAAACCTCGAACTCTCGGCTTAATAACCATGGTTTCTCCACTACGCGATGATTTTGTTGCTCTATAATAAGGCCGCTATGATAACCCGAAGACCTCGCCGACTCCACGATGTTTAAACTCCGCTACCCCACCCCCACCGCCTGGGCTGACACTGTTGTCGCGGCCATGGCAGAATTTCTCCCCGATCACGCCAGTGCCGAGTACAAAGCCTCCGGCATGGCCATGTCCATGGCTCTGCACTACAGGGACAAGCCGGAGCTGGTGAGCGCGATGATTGATCTCGCCATTGAAGAGCTCGCCCATTTTCGCGAAGTGGTGAAAATCATGGAATCCCGTGGTCTGGTACTGCAAAAAGACGATAAAGACCCCTACGTCAACGACCTTCGCGGCCAGATGCGCAAAGGCAGTGAGATCTATTTTCTCGATCGCCTTCTGGTTGCCGCCATTATTGAAGCCCGCGGTGCGGAACGCTTTGGCCTGGTGGCGACTGCCCTGCCCTCTGGCAGCCTCAAGGATTTCTATGCATTGATCGCCAAATCCGAGGACAAGCACCACAGCCTTTTTACCGATCTGGCCAACCGCTATTTTCCTGCAACCCTGGTTTCACAGCGGCTCGACCAGCTTCTCGATCATGAAGCTCAGCTGGTAGCGACGCTGCCAATTCGCGCCGCGCTCCATTAATCACCAAGTTCCAGACTTGCTGATATGACCGCTGCAGAAAAATACCTGAAAACCTACGCTGAAGCGGAAATTGCCGCACTGGCAAATTTCCCTGCCCAGAAATGGAATTTTTGCCTATCGATTCCCGCCTACGGCGAGCCTGGGGATTTCGTCGACCGCCTCAACAGCGGACTTATGCTAAAGCACGCTGTCTTGCTGATTGTTGTCATCAACCAACCCGACAGCCATGAAAATACGGAGCACCAATCTGCCAATAGTGAACTGCACCAGCATATTCGCGGGCTCGGCTCCAGGAGCTGGCACAACGGCAACCTGGAACTGATTGCCTGCAGGGGCAGCCCAAGCGCCATTCTTGTTGTCGATCGTTTCAGCAGCCATAAAATCCCGATCAAGCAGGGCGTGGGGCTGGCGCGAAAAATCGCCGCCGACCTGGCCTGCGCCCTTGTACAAAGAAGACAGATTTTATCTCCCTGGCTGTTTTGCAGCGACGCCGACAGCCATTTGCCCGACGACTATTTCCTCGCCGCCGCCACTGGCAGTGGTGCCGCACTGGTCTATCCCTTTCGCCACCGCTGTGAAAACGATGCCCTCGGGCGGGCGACGGCACTCTATGAACGGTTTTTACACCATTATGTCGACGGTCTCAAAGCGGCGGGATCCCCCTATGGATTTCACACCATTGGCAGCATTATGGCGGTGCATTGCCAGCACTACGCCATGGTAAGGGGATTTCCCAAACGCGCTGGAGGTGAAGATTTTTATCTCCTCAACAAGCTGGCGAAAACCGGCGCCATTATTTCCCTGAACAGGCCAACCATTGAGATTACGGCGAGAATTTCCCAGCGTGTGCCTTTCGGTACCGGACCCGCTGTGGAGAAAATTGTCGCCATGACCGATCCCGACACCACCTTCAAGTTGCACAATCCCCGAATTTTCGCGGCGCTGAAAGAGTGGCTGGAGGTCATTCCCACCCTGGCGACAACCAGTGACGGCCTCCTGCGCCTGAACACCAGCAGCCGCAACCTGTTAAGCGCCATGGGAGTGGAAAAAGCCATTGACCACTGCCGCCAGCACAGCCGTAGCGACCCAGGCTTTGAAAAACAGATGCACACCTGGTTCGACGGCTTTCGAACAATGAAATATCTGCAAGGCCTGCGCGCCACTGCATTTCCCGATGTAGCTGTCGGCGAGCTGACCTCCACCGGCGAGAAAGCGGGTTAAAAATGGCTGCGTAGCCAGCCCTCACCACAGGAATATCTTCAAAAAGAGGAGTTTTATGCTTTGCCAGGCACAGGCACGCCTGCATCCTTGCAGGCGATACCGCTGAGGGCAAAAAAACGAATTTTTGAGTGGCTATTTTTGAGTGTTTATCAATCACTCGACTCTAATGGTAATTTTTTCCGAGGCTACCACTGGCTTGAGGGGAACATGGAGGTGATCCCCCAGCAATAATTGCAGACTGTGTTCACCGGGAGGAAGTTCCAGCTCCACCTGGGTCTGACCACCGCCAAAATGGCGATGGTTGTCATCGGCGGGAATGGGACTGTCGAGACCGGGCAGTTCGGCCACATTAATGAGCAGGTGGTGGTGGCCGGTATTGGCCTTTTCGACACCCGCAGGGGCAACGCCTGCGCCCTCAAGGCCAAATTGCACCAGCACAGGACTGGTGACCACGTCGCCATCCTTGGGGGAAATGATATAGGCGCGGGCGGCGGGGGCTTCAGCGGTCGCTGGGCTATCACCCGCCGTCGCAGAAGCTGCAAAAGCAAACGCGGGCAGGGTCAACGTCAGTAACAGGGGAATGGATAACCTGGTTTTCAGCATGGGTAAATCTCCTTTAAGACAAGCTACTACTGAGTGGGAAGAAATGAATACCCCTGATTGCGGGTCGTCATAAAGAGGCACCTTTCGACGATCTGCAGGGATGTGTTCAGTGGGCGCCAGCAAATGTAATTTTTAATGATCAACATGTCAAAACGCCGCAAGGGCTTTCATGGCAACGGCCGGGATGGCCATGGCGAAGCTCAACAACCTTTTACAGCTGTTTAATTCTTTCAATCATTTTATTGACGTCCTCGATGCGGGTTTCCAGGATAGCGTGCTCCCTGAAATCGTTTGCCACCAACCGTTGCGCATAGCTGAGTTGCTCGCGGGCTTTGTCATAAACCCCTATCAAAATAAAAAATTCTGCCCGAGCCTTGTGAACAGCGACGATATTGCCCGACAAACCACTGACTTCCGCCAGCTGAAACCAGACTTTCGGGTCTTTGGGGCGCTGCCCGGTGAGCGCCGCCAAAACCCGCTCCGATTGCTGATAGCGTCCGGCCTTTAACAGGGTTTCCGCCTTATAGCGCTGCAGGGCGTAATGGCTTGCGTGCAGGGTTTCCAGTGCCTCGATACGTTCGAGACTGGCGTCGTAGTTACCCCCGTTGGTCTCAAGTTCAACCTCGGCAAGGCGCAAAATAAGATTTTTAGGCTCCTTTGCCAGCAGTGGTTCCAGGGTTTGGCGGGCATCCTCGTGGTTACCCAGCCGCGAATAGGCGAGCGCCAACCCATAGGCGGCCGCAGTTTTCGAGGTGGAAAACCCCTCCAGCTCGCTTTTGAATCTTTGCACCGACCGCGAAGGATTGTCATCGATGCGCAGCATGGCTCTGGCGCGCATAAAGTCGAACTGCGGCCTCAGCGGATACTGGCGCTGGGGGTAATTGCTGATACGCCCCCTGGCATCGGCCACCCTTTTTTCTGTCAGCGGGTGAGTCAACAGAAACTCCGGTGGCTTTTGCCCGGTATAGCGGGTAGCGGCAAGCATTTGTTCAAACATATTGGAAACTTCTGCCGGATCGCGCCCGGATTTGAACAATGTATTGATACCCAGCCGGTCTGCTTCCTGCTCATTCTGACGGCTGTAGCGAAGGCTGTTCTCCAGAGCCGCGGCCTGGGTCATGGTCATTGCCGCCATACCCGCGTCGCCGCCAACCGTCGCGGCAAGAATAATGCCCGTGAGCAGGCCAGCCATGGTGCCAACAGAGCTTGCCTTGCGGTTTTGCAGGCCGCGGGCAAAGTGGCGCTGGCTAAGGTGCGCCAATTCATGGGTAAGCACCGATGCCAGTTGATGCTCATTTTCCGTATAGCGAAACAGGCCGGTATGAACCCCGATGATGCCGCCGGGCACCGCGAAGGCATTGAGGGTGGGATTATTGACAATAATCAGTTCGAGGCGATGATCATTAAGATCGCTGTATTGCGCCAGCTCAAAGAGGAGGGTTTCCAGATAAATTTGCAATTCAGGGTCGTCGAGGGTACTCACCCGGCTGCGAAAGGCGCCCAGCCAGGCCTGGCCGAGTTCGTATTCCTGCTGGGGCGAGATAAGTGCCGAGCTGGTATCGCCAAGAACCGGAAGATCAAAGTCACTGCTGCTGGCGAGGCTGGCGACAGAAAACAGCGCCAGCACCCATATTGCTGACAACCGCAAAGCTGATTGGACGCGCGAATAAATAGGGTTTACTCCTGAATAGACCGATAGCGGCGATAGATAAAAGCCATAACGAAAGTTTAGCGGGTTTCCTCTGGTAATGTCACAGCTTTAATGAATGGCTCGTTGGACACCCACAACGCCCCGGAGGTTCCATTGTAAGTTGGCGCAACTTCGGGTCAAATGGGCGGCTGTGACGACAACTAAAATAGAGGCGATGGCTTCCCGCTTCCGATAAGGGTTGCAACACTGCCCGGGGGGCGAAAATGCGCTTCCATACTTCATTATTTCTGGCCTGAAGGTTACTCTATCATTTAACCGCGCCCCAGGCGGCACGGAGCCCCACGAGAGAAAACACGCTTATGTTAAAAGTTGTCGGCAACTGGATAGATCGCTACCTGGGCGATGAAGAAGCCGTATTACTGACACTGCTGATGGGGCTGACGCTGGCGCTGCTAGTCTATCTTGGGGAGGTGCTGGCGCCATTTTTTGCAGCACTCATCATTGCCTTTTTGTTGCAGGGGGGCGTTACCAAACTGCAGCGCCTCAAAGTACCGCGCTTTGTGGCGGTTTTGATCATGTTTCTGGTTTTTATTGGCATTGTCGTAATCGCCTTGGTGGGGCTGGTCCCCATTATCATTCAGCAATCCACCAATCTGGTGGCGCAAATGCCCGGCATGGTGAAGCAATTGCAGAGCGCCATTCTCCTCATCCCCGAGCAATATCCTGAATTTATCTCCGAACCCCAGCTGCGGGAATTGATCGGTTATGCATCACGGGAGGCGGCTCGCCTTGGCGAAACACTGCTGACGTTCTCCTTCAGCAGCCTGCCCAATATCGTCGGCCTGCTCGTTTACCTCATTCTGGTGCCCCTCATGGTGTTCTTTATGCTCAACGACAAAGAACGCCTTATCGAGACATTTACGCGACTGCTACCTTCCAAACGCCCGGTAATGCGCCAGATATGGCACGAAATGAATCTGCAAACCGCCAACTATGTGCGCGGCAAGGCTATGGAAATTGTCATTGTTGGAGCGACATCCTATATCGCCTTCCTGGTATTGGGGCTGGACTATGCCGCCCTTCTCGCTTTATTGGTGGGCTTATCGGTACTGATTCCCTACATAGGCGCCGCTGTTGTCACCATTCCGGTTTTGGTGGTGGGCTATTTTCAATGGGGCTGGGGCAATGAATTTATATGGCTTGCCGTTGTCTATGGTGTCATTCAGTTTCTCGATGGCAATGTTCTGGTGCCCTTGCTATTTTCCGAAGCTGTCAATCTTCACCCCCTGGTCATCATTTTGGCCGTACTGGTGTTTGGCGGCCTGTGGGGATTTTGGGGCGTTTTCTTTGCCATTCCCCTGGCCACCCTGATCAAGGCCATGTACAGCGCCTGGCCGCGAAAAGACAATATTCGGAATGAAATGACCGAATCCTGACCATCCCTATGCCAGTTTATTTTTCTCAAGGACACAAACCTGTTATGTCGTACCGCTTTTTACTTGCCCTGATTGTTACCGCCCTTTTCCTTCAGGCCTGCTCACCACCGGAACAGTCCCGGCCATCACAGGCCAATCAAGCGCCAGCCACCGCGACGGATAGCCAGCAAACCGACGGCCAGTCCAAGGACAGCAACTGGTATCTGTCTTCAGGTGACCAGGCAGGCAACATCGACGTTTTAAAAAGCCCCGCCGATACACGGGATTACCGCTTTATAACCCTCGACAACGGCCTTAAAGTACTGCTGATTTCAGACCCTGACACCGATAAGGCCGCCGCCTCCCTGAGCATTGACGTGGGCAGTTTTGAGAACCCCAAAGACCGCGACGGCCTTGCCCACTTTCTCGAACACATGCTCTTTTTGGGCACCGACAAATTCCCTGAACCCGGCGAGTACCAGGCCTACCTCAGCGCCCACGGCGGCACCTTTAACGCCTATACCAGCCTTGAAGAAACCAACTACTTCTTTGATGTGGACGCCCAGCACCTGCTGCCGACACTGGATCGTTTTTCCCGTTTTTTTGTCGCACCACTGTTTAATCCAGAGTATGTGGACAGAGAGCGCCATGCGGTGGACTCCGAATACCAACTGAAAATCAAGGACGATTCGCGCCGGGAGTGGGATGTCCTCCGTGAACTGGCCAACCCGGAACACCCGTTTTCCCGGTTTTCTGTGGGCAGCCTCGACACCCTCGCCAACACACCGGAAAATCCTGTGCGCGAGGATTTGCTTGCCTTCTATGAAAAATACTACAGCGCTACGGAAATGAACCTCGTTGTCCTTGGCAAGGAATCACTGGATGAATTGCAACAGGCAGTCAGTGCGCGCTTTAAGGAGGTTCCCGCCCACGAGGTAATGCTCGAGGAAACAGACACGGCTCTTTTCAGCAAAAAACTGCCTTTCAGCGTCAACATTCGCCCCGAAAAAGAACTTCGCCACCTGAGCTTTAATTTCCCTCTGCCCTCCGTGGCGCATCATTGGCAGCAAAAACCCATTGAATTTCTCGGCCATCTCATCGGCCATGAAGGCGAAGGCAGCCTTCTCGCCAACCTCAAACAGCAAAATCTCGCCGAAGGACTGAGCGCCGGGCTGGTGTTCGACAGCCGCCACGGCGCACTGTTTTCCGTCCAGATCAACCTGACACCCCAGGGGGTTGAACAGCAGGAGCAAATAACCACAGCATTTTTTCACTGGCTTGAACTCATCAAAACCCAGGGCATTGAACCCTGGCGTTATGAAGAGGTGGCCAGCCTCGGCAAGCAGAGTTTCCGCTTTGCCGAAAAACAACCGCCAATGACCTATGTACAGCGACTGAGCACGGATCTCCACCTCTACAACCCCGGCGACATTCTCAGGGGCAACCATCTTTTCGACAGTTTTGACGCCGCCGAAATCACCCGTTTCGCCGCCAAACTCAACGCCAACAATGTTGCCATTGTCCTCACCGCCCCCGAGGTTGACACAGAGCAAAAATCGCTTCTGTATGGCGCGCCCTACCGTGTTGCGGAAATCGATGCGAGCGCGTTGAGCGGCTCTGACAACCAGGAAATTGGCCCCCTGGCACTGCCGAACAAAAACCCCTACATCGCCCAGCATCTCGACATTTTGACTATCCCGTCAGCGGTGGAAAAGCCCTTCAAAATTGGCGACCAGAACAACCTCTGGTACTACCCGGACAGCCAGTTCAATTCCCCCAAAGGTTACTTTGAAGCCCGCGTCACCCTGCCGCAAATGACCACCATCGAGCGCGCGGTAATGAC
>Ga0265293_10001664_pt1 | contig 47706 bp, 55 predicted proteins | sample Munlanlewell138R_FD_192505 | JGI IMG/M metagenome (GOLD analysis project Ga0265293, IMG submission 192505) | Leachate microbial communities from a municipal landfill in Southern Ontario, Canada - Leachate well 138R | ecosystem: Engineered > Solid waste > Landfill > Unclassified | place: Canada... | reverse complement strand
CAACCTTAAGACTTGTTTTTACTCTTTGAGTATCATGGTCACTGGTTATTAGGCATAAAATCAAACGAGCTATCGCTCATCTATATGCAACTGCCTGTCGCACAAAAAAGACAGACTGTAAAGTCTGCCTATGTTTTATTCTTCTGTTTCTTCTCCAACAACAGGTACCTCTGCTGGATCTAGAACTTCTTCTGCCTCTTCATCTTTGTCTTCTTCAGACATAGTAGGCTCGTTTAGTGTACATATTATAGATTCTAAATCTGTAATAACATTAACATTTTCAACACTAACTATGTCAAGATCCTTAACATATAGTGGTGTATCATATGTCATTTTTGATACATCTATTGCAATTTCTTCTGGAATATCTCCAGGTAAACACTCTATCTCTATACTATCTAACATCTGCATTAAAACAGATGGTTGAAGCTCAATAGAATCTTTGTGTAACAAGGTTAAAGGAACTGTAAGTTTTATCTTTTCTTTCATATCCAACTTTTGGAAGTCAATATGAATAACCTGTCCTTTAACAGGATCTCTTTGAACAGTTTTAACTATAGCAGGTACAACTTCACCATTAAAATCCAATTCCATTAAAGATGATGTTCCAACTTTTCTAAACACTTTGATAAATTCCAATTGATCTACTGTTAAATGTCTAGTTTCTTCTCCTCTACTATAGACTATTCCTGGTACCATGTTTTCTTTTCTAATTTTTTTTGCCATTCCCGTTCCGATATCTTCTCTTAACTGGGCTTGTAGTCTCTTATCATTCATATAAGATACCTCCTGATTTCATATTTGTACAAGTTATACCTACCCTATATGAATAGTCCCTAAACTATTATTTAATATCTAATACCTTTAACTGAAATACTCTTGGTTATAAGGTAGTTATTTAGTGTTATTTTTATCTCACCACTAGGTATACTTAAACCTTTTTGGACATAAATATCAACTTCATCAATATTATATACATCAAATCTACTGGAACTTCCAGGGTTTCCTATCTTAACGGATAGTTGATTTGTTGAACATCAGCCACTTTTCACCTGAACCACTGAAATATTTAAACTTGGATCTTCAGGTGACTTCTTCTTTATAAACTCACTTGCATCATTGCTTAGAATTATTTCCATTATGCCTTCTCCTCCCTACTTATGTCTTTTTTCTTCTCTTTTATTAAATAACTGGCGATAAATGCAGTTATTGGTATTGTAAGTATCAAGCCTATGCTTCCAGCCATACTTCTAACAACTTCTGTGGCAACCACATCAAGATTGAATACTTTAGATAGTTCTGTCTCATATGCCATAAACAGTAGTAGCATAGGTATGGATGAACCAGTATAAGCCAGTATCAATGTGTTGACCATGGTCCCCATTACATCTTTTCCAACATTCATTCCTGAACGGAATAACCTGGCTCTTGATAATTTGGGGTTGGCTTTGTGAATCTCATCGATACTTGATGCTATTGAAATTCCCACATCCATTGCCGCTCCTAGAGCTCCCATTATAATCCCGGCAAATAATAAGTGTCTGAAATTAAACTCTATTCCCTGGGGAATATACATCAACATTGTTGCTTCTTCAGCACTCAAGCCTGAAAGATAAGCCTTATTTCCCACATAGAAGGCAATAAGTCCAGCAATAATAACTCCAATGGATGTTCCAGAAATTGCAGCAAAACTCTTATGATTAATTCCAGAAACAAGTACTATTGTCACTATGGTTACTAAAACTGCAGTGACTACACTTACTAAGATTGGGTTTATTCCCCTTAACATTAGGGGTAGCATTACAAATAAGATAGCCGAAACAGTGATTCCAAGGGAAATCAAACTCTTTATCCCTTTTATTCCTCCAATTGCGATTACAAACAACATAAAAGCTATCACAAGATAAATCAACTGATTAGTCCTATAATAATCAGCAATATAAACATTATATTCACCATCAGGAAATTCTTCTATCATAAGTAGTACTTTCTGTCCCTTACTTACTATTATGTCATAGTATTGGTGATCGGATAATTCATTTTTAATCATCACCTCTTCACCCTTATGCTTTCCTGAATCAATCCTTACTAAAACATCTTGAACCCTGAAATACTCATATTCAGAATCCCTAATTTCAGATGCCTCAAGAACTGTACCTCTCTCAGTAAAATTCTCAAAATCAGCTTCAACATCCATCCCAAATGTAACAGATGGAAGCATTAGTATCAATATTAGTAAAATAAATAATGTCCTTTTCATGGTGACCCCTTTCAGAATATCTAAAATCTACTTAATTCATTTATCTTTCTCAATTGACAGAATCCAATAAATACAATTCCAATAAAAAGCATTCCCCTTAAGCCTACTATTAATATATTTCCAATGTAACTATCACCGAAAAACATAGTGGGTTCAACAAATATTGAAGATAAAATAAGAAGAAAACTTAAGACAAGAAATCTTTTATCATTATTCTTTAAGCTGTGTAAAAGTATAATTATTCCTACAAGAGCTGAAAAAATCATCAGTGGTACTGCCCTAATTATAGTAAATGCTATATTTTGATATTCTTGAAAAAATTGATTTTGTGGAAAAAGTGTAATTACTCCTCTGAAAATCAAAAGTGCCAATAAAAGTTTTTCAACGGGTGGTTTCTTACTTATGCAAAATCTTTCCTTATAAAGATCCAAAATCAAAGCATAGAATACTGTAATTATAAAGGCTTGTGCCAATCTTCCAAGTCCAAGAAAAGTGAGATTGTTTTCAATCCCTGTGGTCAACAAGCCGTACAATCTTGAAATCACTAAGATTCCATCCCCCAATAACAAGGTAATAGCCATTGCACCAAAAACTATAAATGGTTTGTTTCCATTATGATTTCTATACAGGTAAATACACATATACAAGATTATAGTTAAATATAAGAAGAATCCCATTGGCTCAATAATCTTTTGCAATATAACCACTCCCTTGTTTTCCTTACATTAAGTTTAATATTAATAGACTAAAATGTAAACACTTTCACTGATTTTTCACCTTATCCAATTGAAAAAGGACTATTATTATGCTAATATCATTACATAACCATTAGGGTGGTTAGTTCAGCTGGTAGAACGCTACGTTGACATCGTAGAGGTCGTTGGTTCGAGTCCAATATCACCCACCATTAATTAATCCCACTTCAAAATTCGAAGTGGGATCTCTTTATGCTTCCTTATTAATAATATCCTTAACTTTCATAAGTCTTGTAATTGTACTTCTCTCATTTTCATCTAGTTTCATACGAATGAATCTTATGGTTTCCTGTAACTCAGGAATCGTCCTATACTCAAGAGCATTTACTCGACGTCTTGTCTTTTCTATCTCATCTGCCATTAGCTGACAAGCTTTTTCTACCTCTGCCAATTCCAGAAGCTTGGGCATTATGCTGTATAATTTACTTATGGCATCGTCCAATTCTGAAGAAGTTTGAGCAAATCCATAAGGATAAATGCTTCCTTCATCCCCTTCAAGCTTTCTCTGAAAGCTCATTACAGGTACATGAACACTCATTACATTCTTCTTTTTAATATCTACACTGATACTTTCCTTGGGAAAGGCCACTGCAGCTTCCAGCATCTCAGGTGACATTACAGCACTTGCCAAAAGAAACTCATTAAAGGCTCCTTTTAACTCTTTTTCAACTTCCATTCTTAGCTTTTTATTATTTCGTATAAGTTCGATAAACCTTCTCATCAATTCATCTTGCTTATCTTTTAGAAGTTTGTGTCCTCTAGTAGCAGTTTTAAGTCGAGCTTTTAGTCTGGTAAGCTCCATACGAGTAGGGTTAACATTTAAAATTGCCATCTACTCAACCCCTTTTTCTTCCAGTGGAAGGTATTTATCAAGGTATTCTTGACGAATTCTCTTAAGCTCCCCTCTTGGAATTATCTTTAATAGCTCCCAGCCTAATTCTAATGTATCATTAATGCTCCTGTTATTATCATAACCCTGATTTACATACTGATTATCAAATGCCTCAGCAAATTTTGCAAATGCCTTATCAGCATCTGATAAAGCTGACTCTCCAAGAATGGTTGCCAGTTCTCTAGCTTCAATACCTGATGTATAGGCTGCATAGATCTGGTTCATAGTATCGGCATGGTCTTCTCTTGTCTTCTTATCTCCTATACCCTTATCCTTAAGTCTTGATAGGGATGGAACAACGTTTATAGGAGGTTCAATACCTCTTTTGTATAATTGTCTTGAAAGAATGATTTGCCCTTCAGTAATATATCCTGTTAAGTCAGGAATTGGGTGAGTAATATCATCCTCTGGCATGGTAAGAATTGGTATCTGAGTAATAGATCCCTTTCTACCCCTAATTCTTCCAGCTCTTTCATATATGGTTGAAAGGTCAGTATATAAGTATCCTGGATAACCCCTTCTACCTGGCACTTCCTTTCTAGCAGCAGATGTCTCTCTAAGGGCTTCTGCATAGTTTGTCATATCTGTAAGGATTACAAGTACGTGCATGTCCTTCTCATAAGCCAGATACTCAGCACAAGTCAGTGCCATCCTTGGTGTTGCAATTCTCTCAATGGCTGGGTCATTTGCCAGGTTAACAAAAAGTACTGCTCTATCAATTGCCCCAGTTTTTGTAAAGTCTTCAATGAAGAATTGAGCTTCTTCAAATGTAATACCCATAGCAGCAAATACTACGGCGAACTTCTCCCCTGAACCAAGAACTCTTGCTTGTCTTGCAATCTGAGCAGCTACTTCTCCATGTGGCAAACCTGATCCTGAGAAGATTGGTAGTTTTTGTCCTCTTACTAGGGTATTAAGACCGTCTATACATGATATTCCCGTTTGGATAAATTCTTCTGGATAATCTCTTGATACTGGATTTATTGGTACACCATTAATATCTACTTTCTTTTCTGGAATAATCTTTGGGCCATCATCCTTAGGTCTTCCAAGGCCATCAAATATTCGACCAATCATGTCTTCGCTTACACCTAATTCAAGAGGCTTTCCTAGAAATTTAACCCTTGTTGTCTTTAAGTTAATTCCAGAGGATCCTTCAAATAGCTGAACCATAGCCTTATCGCCATTAACTTCAAGAACTCTACCTCTTCGCTTTTCACCAGTTCCAAGCTCGATATCAACAAGTTCTTCATACTTGACGCCTTCCACTCCATCTACAACCATTAACGGTCCAACAACTTCTCTAACTGTATTGTATTCTTTACGCATCTAGGATCCCTCCTTCCTGAATTAGTTTTTCTATTGATTCATTTAATTCTTTAATAATCTCATCTATTTTGTCTAATTCTGCTTCATCAATATACTTAGATCTTGCAATTTTTTCTCTAACTGGCATCTTCTCTATGTCTTTAAGATAAACACCATTTTCCAATGCTTTCATCCCCAGGTCATAAAACTCTAGAACAAGTTTAAGCATCTTATTTTGCTTTTCATGAGAGCAGAATGTATCTATCTCATGGAAGGCATTTTGCTGAAGGTAGTCTTCTCTGATTGACTTTGTAGCTTCAAGCTTAAGTTGATCTTCATAGGATAGAGAATCTCTACCAACTAGTCTTACTATCTCCTGTAAGGAAGCCTCTTCTTGTAGAAGACTCATTGCCTTTGCTCTATTCTTAGCAAAATCCTTGTCGATGTTTGCTGCCATCCATTGATCCATCTTTGTTTGATAAAGAGTATATGAGTTTAACCAGTTGATAGCTGGGAAGTGTCTCTTATAGGATAGGGCATGATCAAGACCCCAGAATACCTTAACGATTCTAAGTGTAGCCTGTGAAACAGGTTCTGATATATCTCCACCAGGAGGGGACACTGCACCTATAACGGTGATTGCACCTTCTCTGTTGTCACTGCCCTTACAAATTACTTTACCAGCTCTCTCGTAGAACTCAGCAGCTCTAGAAGCTAGATATGCAGGGTATCCTTCATCACCAGGCATTTCCTCTAGACGACCAGACATTTCTCTAAGGGCTTCCGCCCATCTTGATGTTGAGTCAGCCATTATGGCAACTGAATAACCCATATCTCTAAAATACTCAGCTAGAGTGATTCCGGTATAAATGGAAGCCTCCCTTGCTGCTACTGGCATGTTGGATGTATTTGCAATAAGAACTGTTCTTTTCATTAAAGACTCTCCAGTTGCAGGGTCTATGATTTCAGGGAACTCCATAAGAACATCTGTCATCTCATTCCCACGTTCTCCACAACCAACATAAACTACTATTTCAGTGTCAGCCCATTTTGCCAGCTGATGCTGAACAACTGTCTTTCCCGAACCAAATGGTCCTGGAATAGCTGCCGTTCCGCCTTTTGCAACTGGGAAGAAGGTATCAATTACCCTTTGACCTGTCAATAGAGGAACATCTGGGTTTAACTTCTTCTTATAAGGTCTACCCTTACGAACTGGCCATTTTTGCATCATCTGAAGCTTTTTCTCTCCATCTAATACACAAATATCTTCTACTACTGTAAATTCCCCTTCTTCAATACCAGTAACTGTACCCTTGACTCCAATTGGTACCAGTACTCTGTGAAGTATTAAAGGTGTTTCTTGAACTGTACCTATTACATCTCCCTCATCTACAAAATCTCCAACTTTAACGCTAGGTTTGAAATCCCATTTCTTTTCCCTATTAAGGTTGTAAACTTTTGTACCTCTGGTCATAAAGTCACCAGATTTAGCTCTAAACTCTTCAAGAGGTCTTTGGATTCCATCGAACATGGCTTCCAATAATCCAGGACCAAGTTCTACAGAAAGCGGTTCTCCTGTAGTATATACTGGGTCCCCAGGCCCTATTCCAGTTGTCTCTTCATAAACCTGGATAGATGCTCTATCCCCTCTCATCTCTATAATTTCACCAACTAGTCTATTGTCAGAAACTTGAACAACATCATATACATTAGCTTCATCCATTCCCTCTGCAACTACCAGGGGTCCGGATACTTTAATTATTTTTCCTACTTTCAAGATAAGCCCTCTCTTTCTATAAAATATTTGATCCTACGGCTTTTTCAACATTTTCATTTATTCGTCTCATCCCAATATCAAGAGTCCCTTGATTGCTTGGAATAAGAATAACCGCAGGTATTATCTCTTTGTCATATCTTTCAACAGTATCTGGTATGAGACTTGCGATTTGTTCAGTGATAAAAATTACACCATAGTTATCTCTGGCCATAGTATCTACCATTTTCCTAGCCTCATCACCTTCAGAGACTGTAAAGACATGGACTCCAAGGGCCTTAAAAGCCAAAACTGAATCCTTATCTCCTATAACTCCAACTTTAAACATATAGATCACGCAACCTTTCTCTTATAGCTTCAGGCGGAATATTATTCATTTTAGAAACCATAATTATTCTTAAGGTCTTAATTTCCATTTCCTTTGCCACTAAATATGAGAAGATTGGTTCTGGTCCAAATGTTATAGATTTAGAGCTTTTATTTAGATTGATCAAATAATTATCCATGTGTTTTTCTAATACTGATAATCTACCTGTCTCCTGATAATCATCTAATCCTGCTAAAAGTTCTCTGCTGATTCTAGCATTTCTAAATCGATTCATCATTACGTCTATGGATTCATTTAATGTTAACAAAATTACATCTTTTTCAATATTTCCATTGTATAGGATGACTTCTTCAAAGAACTTCAAATCCTTACCTTGTTTTTTAAGTCTTACTGCTGTTGAAACATTAAGGAAGTCTATCATATCCTTAACATACTGGGTAAAAAGATCTACTTTCAATTCATCTGTTATTTCAAATAAGTGTTTAAAGTAGAATATATCCAGTAGGATATCAATTCTCTGAGGATCATTTTTATCTTCAAAATCCTTTTCCACTTGTTCTATTGCTTCTCTAATTCTAGGGTCCATGTCTCTAAATGTACGTGAAGTATAATATGCTTTTAGTTTTGAAAAATCCATTGTCCCCAAACTGATATTGAGATTTGATAAATCTTCAGACATTAGTTTTTCCTTAAGCATAACTTTTATATTATGATAATCATATCTTAATGCTAAAATATCAACTACCCTAGGATCTGCAGAAAGTTCTCTCATCATCTTATATACTCTCTTTAACTCATAAAGCAGTATTCCCTCATAGTCGTTTTCTTTTTCAACTGCCCCAATAGCAGCTGAATACTCTGTATCTCCAAGGACTCTTAATACCTCTTCCAGATCCTTTGCATCTACTAACTTCTCAATAGCAGGTCTATTAAGGAGCTTGTTCTCAAGGACTCTGGTTCTGGTAACCCCTTGGGTAAAGGCCATTCTATCCATGAAATCACTCCTATTCCTGGAAGAGATTTTTAGCAATTTCACCTTCCAACTCTTCTCTTATTTCATCCACTAGGGAATCAAATGTATAGTTGTATATAACATCTTCATCTCTTATAATAAATCCTGATTCCAAATCATCATCTTCAGATACTTCCATATCCTTAAGGACTGACTCAATCTTTTCTTTATAGCCTCTTGGAACCAAAAGGCTACCCTTTCCCTTCATTTGGGTTTTATCCATGGTACTCTTTAAGAAAGAAATATAGTCCTGGTCATCTAAGCCATTTAATGACTCCTTAGCCATTAAAAATACCTTGTCCATAACCTTTTGTTTTGCCTTAAGTTTTTCATCCCTTACTTTAAGCTCAGCACTGGATACGACTCTATCTTTCATCATTTCTGATTCGGTGGTTGCTTTTTCGATTATTTTTTCTTTTCTATCATGTGCTTCCTTTATCTTGTTGTTAATGACTACCTCACTTTTTTTATGAGCATTCTCTTTGACAGCTTCAGCTTGTGCTCCTGCATCATCGAGAATCTTCTTTGTAAGGTTCTCTAATTTTGACATAGCTTCACATCCTTAATTTTTTTAGAAACTTACAGCATTTACAAGGATAAGTGAGATAACAAATGCCAATAGGGCATAAGTTTCAACCATTACTGCGTAAATAATACCCTTAGTAGAGTGCTCTTCATTCTTAGCAAGAATGGAAATACCAGCTGCTGCTGTTTTCCCTTGAGCTATTGCTGATTGCCAACCAACAAATCCTATTGGTAGACAAGCTGCCAATAAGTACATCCCGTGAGCTAGAGACATCCCAGCATCAAGTTGACCCAATACTAAAAGACCTATAACAAATCCATAAAGACCTTGTGTACCCGGTAAAAGCTGTAATACTAGAGAACGTCCAAATTTTTCAGGTTCTTCAATTACTAAACCACTTGCTGCCTGACCAACTATACCTATCCCAATAGCTGAACCGATTCCTGAAAGGAACACAGCAACAGCTATTCCAAGTCCTGCAAAAAATACCCCACCATATGTTACAATAAATTCTGTAAATGTCATTTACATTTCCTCCTAACCTATTTTAAGTTAATATATTTTGGTTCTGTTTTAAACTTCTTAAATCCAATTCCGCCACCTTCATAGAATTTACCGAAGAATTCAACAAAGGTAAGTCTAATGGTGTGAACATAAGCACCTAGTAGTGATAATCCCAGGTTAAATGTCTGTCCAAAGATAAATATGACAACAGCAAATACTATGCCAATTATACCTTTTTGTGCAACCATTCCCGCCATCATGTTGACAGCACCAGCTATAAAACCTCCAGCAAGACCTAAAGCCATAAGTCTTGAGTAGGATACAAAGTCTCCAACATAACCAGATATACCATAAAGAGAATAAACTCCTCCTCCGATTCTACCTACTATGCTAGTAGCATCTCTTCCCCCTGTGGCAACTATTCCAACCATTCCCACTATCATTACAACCAAACTAATGGTTTTTAAAATAGGTGGTAGGTCCATTACAATGTTTAATAGATAAACAATTGCTCCAGTTAAGGCTAAATACCAAAATCCAACATCAAACATTGCATCTTTTATCTTACCGTCCTTTATGAGGACATAAGCCTTTAGAGCTAGTGCAAAGTAGATGTGAATTAAACCGAATACTATCGAAAGTATTAATAAAGTGTTGTAATCAGTTGCTGGATCAAACAATCCAGGTAGTGGAATTATTCCACCAAATAAGGATCCATATAGAAAACCCCATATTATAACTGAAAAGCTTAGATAGTAAAAGAATCTTACAAACTTTTTAGTATTCTCACTTAAATTGAACATCCTCAAAACTACAAATGTAGCTATAAGCATTATTAATCCATAACCAACATCAGCTGCCATCATCCCAAAGAAAGCAAGATAAAATGGCGCTAATAAAGGGGTTGGGTCTATTTCATTGTACCTGGGTAGTGCATACATACTGGTAAGAGATTCAAAACTCTGTGCAAACTTTGAATTCTTTAATAGAATCGGTGTTTTTATATCCTCTTTATCAGCTTCCTTTAATTGGAGGTAGTAGGTATTATCAAGAACATCCTCAACTCTTTTGTTAAAGTCAGCTTCTTTGTCAGTAGGAATATATCCTTTTATTACATTTACCTTTTCTGTCATCATAAAGTTTTCAGCAGCTGCAATCCTAAGCTTTTTATTATTTAAATAATCATATGCTAATTCCAGCTTAGGGAGAGAATCTGACATCTTTTCAATTTCCTTCTCAAGAGTCTCAATCTCAACATGGTAATTAGCATTTTCTTCTTCAAGAGTTTTTATAACATCTCTAGGTGTTCCTTCACCATGTAGTTGCACTCTTGAAAAACTTATGGTTCTCAATTTGTCCTTTATCATTTCAGCTTCATTATTATGGGACATCACTATTAAGTATAGGTTGTCCTTATCTTCTTCAAGCACCTCATAATATGTGTACTGACTATCCATCATTGAATCTGTTAACTTATCTTGGAGCTTTTTAGGAACTGTTCCTATTAATAGCTCGCATGCTTTAATACTATTTAGATCTTTAATATTTGTTGAAAGACCACTCCATGGCATTAGTTCTTGGATCTTTCCTTTGTTCTTTTCAACAGATTGTCTTATGGCATCTCTTTTTTTCCACAAATTATTAACATTTTCATACATTGGCAAGTACTCAATCCTTAAGGCTTCATCTTCCAACTCCTGGAAGGTGTATGTCTCTAAGCCTTTCTTCATTGCGGCAATACCTGTTTCTTTCTTGTAAAACTTTGAAAGTATCTCAATACTATGGTTTACCTTAGCTAGGTCTTCCTCTACAGATACTATCTTTTCAGGTACTCTTACCTTCTTCAATCCTAAATCACTAATGTCTTCTCGGTCTTCAAGATTAAGGAAATGTACATACTCAAATTTTTGAAGTTCATGAAGAAGTTTCTCCTTAGAAGAATCAAAGGCAAATAAGCTGAATTCACTCATCTTAACTATTGCCATTATTTTTCACGATCCTCTCCATAATAATCTTTGATACTTCCCTTAGCTTTCCTTCATCCATATTTTCTATAGCCTCAGCTAGGGCTTTACCTTCATCTAAGATTGGTTTTGCTATGGCTTCTCCTTCTTTAACAGCTTTTTCCTTAATGGATTCTGCATTTGCATAAGCTTCCTCAAGAATTCTTTGAAAATCCTCTTCGCCTTTTTTTACTGAATCATCCATTAATTTTTTTGCTTCAACATTGGCTGTATCAAGGATTTCTTTAGCCTTATCCTCAGCTTGTTTGACTGTTTGAATAGCATCTATTGCCATCGCTTCACCTCCTATTGTTTTTATTTTCTGTAAATAGAAAAAACTAACGCCTATACTATCTAATTCTATAATAATTATATGCATAAATCAATAATTTGTACATTAATTATCAATCAATTCTCATTATTCCAACTCCTCTTTTCAAGGGATATATTCACTATAATGTTTGAATCTAGTCTTTTGTTTTAAATAAAAAAGGCAAAAAAAAATTGTTAATTTTTTATAAAGTTTTGGAAGAAAGTGTTTTCTTTTGATATTTTAATGACATTACCCCTATCAATTTCACACAAATTCTGAATTTTCATGTTACAGTTAACTAATAAAAGACCAACATCGTTGATCTCTTATAGTCTTTTCTTAGGCTTTTTTGATTTAATAAAATCCTTCTTTTCTTCAGAGTTTCTATCGATTAATTTTTCATGGGCTTCTTTTAATTCATCAATCTTACTTTTTAACTCCTTGCCATCTTCAGACATGTTTTTAATTGTCTTTTTGCTTTTCTTAAGATTAAACTCTCTTTTTATTAAAGAGAACTTTCCTTCTTTAGCATCACTAATAATTTCTTTTGGCTTCTTTAATTTCTTCTTAGTAAAATTATCCATAGTATCACTCCCTACTAATTTTTACCCAAAGTGTTTTTCTATCAACCACTATATATTTTCTATATTATATATTCCAATAATCGGGTTCTGCTTAAACACTGTTGATTTAGCGATTATTTTTTCTGTTTTACACAAAATAGCCATTTCCTTCGTATATAATTTATATTTTTTTGAAGAGCACATATTTACACATTTAAGAGGCAATAAAAAGAAGCCTTTGATAAAGCTTCAATTTTGATGCACATAATATAAATGATGTGTCTTGAGAACACGCTCATCATTTTTCAATCAATTCATACCTTATAAAAGAATCCTTAAATTCTATATAGATTGTTTCCTCTAATTGTTCATATCCATATATATCGGTATCCACGGGTAGTGAATTTGAAACAAAATAGGTTTTTCCTTTTACCATAGGCTCTGTTTGAGATACCTTTTCTTCCACTTTCCCCAAATAGATGAAATCTTCTGGTAGAGTATTTATTAATTTCCCAGTATCTCCGTAGATATAGCTTTCCTTTGAAATCATAGGTCTATAATCCCACTTCTGGTCTATATTGTCTTTATCGTCTGATGGATTAGTGCATCCTGCAATTAATATAGGTAGAATAATTGCGCCAATGATAAGATAAAATAATGATTTTCTGATTTTTACCACAACAATTCCCTCCTTGCAGGTATAGCATAAATATAGGAAGAAAAAGTTAAACTTTAACCTTTTCTTCCTATGTATGTATCACCTAACAATAATTATTATTTGTAAAGTTATCTATAACTATGGATACTAGGTAGTATTGTGTTTACACCTATAAAGGTAAATATTACACATATAAACCCAATTACTGCAAATAAGGCAGCTGGTCTACCCTTCCACCCTCTATTAAACCTTAAATGAATATATACAGAGTATATAAGCCAAGTGATTAGAGACCAGGTCTCTTTTGGATCCCATGCCCAGTATCTTGACCAGGCAGCTTTAGCCCAAATAGCACCAGTTACTATTACAAGAGTCAACATTAAATAACCAAATGCAATTACTCTATAACTTAGGTAATCACATACTTCTGATTTTGGGAGAACACTTTTCCCATCACCACTTTTCCTCTGCTTTTCGCCAATTAGATACATAAAGGCTAGCCCTGCAGCAACTGCAAAAGCTCCATAACTCACTACAGCTGTCCCAACGTGTAGATATAACCATCCACTTTGTAAGGCTGGCATAAGGGGTTTTATTGTCTTTGGCAGCATGGATGCATAACCCATGACTAAAAATGCAATTGGCATTACAAAAGCTCCGACACCAGTGAACTTATATGCATAATGCAAGACAAGATAACATAATACTATACCCCAAGCAAAACTTGTGGCAAATTCAAACTGATTTGTAAATGGTAGCCTCCCAGATTCTATAACCCTTAAGATTATTGCAATAGTGTGTATTCCAAAACCTATAGTTGTTAGAATAACTGCAAACCTGCCAAGTTTTTCACTTTTTAAAGCAACAAAGATAAAGAATAGCACTGCTGCTAGAGTGTACCCTATAAAGGCAATTGTAAAAAATAGTTCTTCTAAAAATATAATATCCATACTATTCCTCCTTAGCTATTGAGTCTTCAACAAGTCTTTTAACCTGATAGTTAAATCCCCATGTATTTTGTCTAGTGACTGTTTTTACACTATTATCTTCCATCACTATGAATTTTGGATAGAAATAGAAAGACAATATTATACCTAAGGTCATAAGTATACTTCCAGCTAATACAAAGAAGTATCCAAAATCCTTCCTATAGGTTAACCCTGTATAAAGAATTGAATCCTCAAAGTACATGATGGACTCCCCATAATCTATAGGTTGACCTGGTTCTAGAATATAATTACCTATATGTTGGCCGAACTCATAAAGCATAACAGCATAATGAGGGTTTATTTTCTCTTCAGTCATGGTTATGGGCTCGCCCATTTGAGTTATGGTCATATTTGGAAAGAATCCGTATAGATAGATACTTAAGTGCTCATTTTGATAAAAGTGTGATTCTCCATTTCTTAGAAGCTTAGTCTCAATTAATTTCCCTTCATCGTCCTCTATCATCAACCTACTTCCCCATCCATAGGTTGTCTGGTAGAAATTTAGACTCTTGACTTTAAGAGGATTGTTTACCCATAGTGTCTTCTGATAAGGGTCTTGTCCTAGTTCAGTTACAGTTACCACACTATTATACTGATCCACGCTCCCATTTTCTTTGAAATCCAAATAAAAATCATCTAATTTGAGACTAAATCCATAATCAGGAAAACTTTTAACATCCCCTGGTACCATATTAAAGAAGCCTTCTTCAGCAAAAATTCCACTTAAAAAACTCCCTAATACAATTATGATAATTCCCAAGTGAGTAATTGATGATCCTATGTTTCCTATCCTATGTTTTGAAGCCTTAAATCCATTTTCTGTCAGGGTTACCTTAAATCTTTTTCTCTCTAATATATTTTTAAAGTTCTCCCCATTCATATTCTTTACATGCAAATTCTCCCCATCCACTTTCGGCTGAGGATAATATGAATCTTTCATCTTTCTTAATTGCCCTGGGAGTATCTTTAGTGTACATCCAATTAGATTAATCATAAACAAACCCATAAGTATTAAAAATACTATGGAAGAGTATACATCATCAAATTGAAATGAGACTATCAAATTTCCCATTGAATAATTTTCTATGTAGAATTCCCTTGCTAACCCCTGAGGTAGAACGGTCCCTATGATTGAGTAGGCTGCAATTAGTATGAAAAGTACAATTGCTAAACCTAGACTTGTTATAAATCTGATGATCTTATTAATTGTCTTCTACCTCCCTAAATTATGAAATTAAAGGGGAGATTAACTCCCCCTTTTTTAATGATCTAATGATGGTGGCAATGCTGGTATTAAACTTTCATTTGCCTTACTATCTGTCTCTCTTAAGTCATCCATCTTCAACCAAATCCTTGTATTTTCATGACATGATGCACAGCTTTCATTTTGGAATGTACTCTTTTGAATATTGTGTGTAGGCGAATACTTCCAATTTGTTTTTTCATCATAGTTAGGCATCATGTCTTCACCAACAACTTCCAGCATACTTTCTTGCCCTGGAACGTGTCTTAGAGCAACATATTTATATGGTCTTTCTTCAGTTGGGTTTGGATTGTATCCAACTCTAAACATTATCTTCATTTCTGAAGAACTTGCAAGACCACTACCATCTGCTTTTTCATCCAAGTGACACTCAAAACAGTTGTTATTAGCTTGAGCATGACATACCTGACATGATAAAGAATCTCCATGAACTCTGTGGTTTACATCTGTGGCAACAGCAGGATCCTTATCCTCATGACAATCTAGACAACTTGGTAGCTCCTCTGCCCACATATCTTCTCCCACTTCCCCTGTTCCATGGAAGTTACTAGTTGGGTGACAATCCATACATGTCATTCCCATATCATAGTGAACATCTCCACCAAATCCAACCAGACCCATATATTCTCCTGCATTTCTTGCATTGTGACAAGCATAACAGTTTTCCTCCATTGATGGAGTTCCTAAGAATGTATGTTGATCTACTAGACCATTGGAAAAGTTCTTTGGTCTACTAACATGACAATCACCACATGTGGCATGGCACTTAAAACAGTCATTATCGAAGACCTCCTCATGATGGGGCGAGTCAGAAAGTTGAGTGTAATCTGTAAACTCTAACAATCCATTTGCCATACCATGTAAATTATAATGTATTGATGTTTCATAAACTCCTGCAACGTCAGCGTGGCAGGTACCGCAGTTATCTTGGAAATTTCTTGATGGATATGGGTCCATTTCATTATGGGCAACAGCTTTATCCATTGCGTTTTCTCCCCCATGGCAAGTGATGCATCCAAGACCACCATGTGTTGATGCAACAAAATCCTCAGATACTAAAAACATTTGTACAGCTTCCAGCTGTGGGCCTGGAGCCCCTCAACCACCTGTATTTTCTGCAACAGGTTTATCCTGTCCCCAGGTAGAAGCTGCTATGACAGATTCATTTGTATGGCAGGCAACACAACTAGAGCTATCAATGGAATCAAAGGCGAAAGGTTTGTCCTCTCCTGCCTCTTCCCCATTAATAGGTGCATATGTCTCTTCTGGTAATCCTGGTTTTATACCAAATTGATATATTCCAAGGGCTGCAACTCCTACTACAGCCACCAGGACGAGACTAGTCACCCATTTATCCAGTATTTTCGGCTTTGACATAGTCTTCACCTCCTGCTGTTTTCATTAATTGGAATTGGATTAGTCAGTTACCTTTGGAAGTTCTGCTCCATCCCAACCAGTCATACCTCTGTTTAAACTAATTGCGTTGTAACCCATAATTCTCATTGGTGCTATGGTAATTCCTGCAGTTTGTCCAGTATAGCAAGTTACATATACTGGTCTGTTAGTAGGAATCTGCTCAATATTTGCACCAACTTGTTTAAATGCTATATGCTTTGCAGTTTCAATATGTCCAGCTGCATAATCCTCTGCTGATCTAATATCAAGAACGGTAATAGCATCAGGATTTTCAGCTACAAGAGCTAATAAATCAGCTGGAGCAATAATATTGTTCTTCTCTGGAGGGAAGTAAGCTTTAACAGCATCCCATACTATTTGTCCTCTTTCATCCAGTGATGGAGCTTTGGCTGCTGGAAGTGCGTTCTCATCCATCTCAAGTGTGTCTTCTCCTAATTCAAGTGGAGCCCAACCAAAATTCATTCCACCTCTAAAGGATACGGCGTTAAATCCTAGCATCTGAGCTAAAGCAGCTGCTTGAGCTGATGTTTGGCCTGAGTAACATTGCATAATTACTTGCTTGTTTGTTGGAAGTACATCTAAGTGATCTCCTAGTTGAGCAAAAGGAATATTAACTGCTCCTACAATATGACCCTTAGCATAATCTTCTGCTGATCTTAAGTCTACCCAAAATACTGCATCTGGATTTTCTTCTGCCAACTCTAATGCAGCATCTGATGCCATAATAAAGTTATTATCTGGGATATTGTTAAGTAAATTTAAAGCGGCTTCTCTAAGTACATCTTCCTTTACTAGAGCAGGTTCTGGTTCTGGCTCTGGTTCTGGAGTTGGTTCCTCAGCTGGTTCTTCAGCTGGCGGAGTTGGTTCAGGTGTTGCTGGCTCCTCCTTAGGACTACATGCTGTTAGTATTGAAAGCATCATAATCAAAACTAATAGCATACTTAAAATTCGTTTTTTGTTGTGCATAGATTTTCCCCCTTCTTTATTGTTAGTTAATAAATTAACCCATTTCTATATGACTTTAATGGGATATATATACCTAAAGTATACCACTATCTGAACTTATGTCAATAATAAAATGGCCTATTACCAATTCTTAGAGGCCCTTAAGAGCTTCTTTCATTAACTCATTAAAGTCCATTAATCCAGTAACATCTTTCGCCCAATCCGTTAAAGGAACTACATCCTGGCGCTCTATACTATTCAAATCAAATTTTCTATTGAGTGCCATTAGCTGTTGTGTGCCTACTTTAATCCTATTAAGATAGGAAAAAAGTCCTATTGCTCCCCCAGAGATTTTTTCTGGATTCTCATAATATAGTTTAAGTTCCCTGATATCTTCGAATAGCTCTTCCTTGGTGCTTCCAAATCTTTGATATTCCTTTGGAACATGACCATCTTTCAATAATTCTTCAACCTGTTTCCCAACCATGGCAGCTGTCATGGCAGCTCTTCCAATTCCTACCATTTTTATATAAGGTGCTCCTAATGCTAGTACTTTAAATACTTGGTCTTCCATGGCAATTCCACCAGCCACAGCAACTTCAGGAAGATCATAACCTTTTTCCTTCATCTCTTTTAACATATAATATAGGATGCTCTCCATAACTATTGTTGGCATTCCCCATTCATTCATCATTTTAACAGGGCTATTTCCACTACCACCACCAGCTCCATCAAATGTCACCATATCAACACCTGCCTTTGATGCAATTGTTAGAATCTTAAGCAAGTCCATAGGATCAAATGGTCCAGTTTTAAAGAACACTCTCTTTGCACCAAGTTCTTTTAATTCTTTAACTCTATTTATTAAAATATCTTCGTTCCACATGGGGAGCTTCCCTATTTTCTCAAAATGAGGGCCTTTTCCTTCTCTATACTGGGATGCAACTATTTCATCCTCAGGATCTGGATAGAGTAAGTAACCCATCTTTTTAAATCTCACAGCCTCATCCAGGTCTCTTACAATCCCCATGCCTTGGATGCCTTTTGCAGCTTGAGCAAATTTTAATTCCACTGATTCCACTCCAAGCTCCTTAATTGCATACTCCAAAACTCCTAAGTACTCATCATCATAGTTAGCCTGAAGAATAATATCTCCATAACCCCTATGATACATTCTAAAAGAATCCACCATTTCCTTTATTAAAGGAGCGTTAACCACTTTTCCACCCTCTAGGATTAGTCCTCCATCTTTTGCAACAACATCCTCACCGATTACTACTAAAACTCCCGCCAAAGCTGCCCCACCGTAATAATCTCTCCAATTCAGTTTTGCCATAGCTGGTAAAACAATTGGCATCTTTAATTTTACAGGGTGATCCTTACCTATGGTGGTTTCAACCTTTACCTTTGGAAAGGTAGCCTCATAGGGATCCTCATCACAACCCTTTGTTCCAAATACATGTCCATTGATATTTAGATGAAAAAAGTCAATGGGATAATCCTTTTCTGAAGCAAACTGATTTCTATCAGTTTGATAAGGATAAATAGCTTCTCTACCCCTTAAAGCCGATAGTCCAACCTCACACATGCCCACACAGGTTGCTGTACAAACTGAACACATACCAGAGTAGGGTGATACATTATCAGGTGTTCTAAGTTTAGTATTGGTTATTGTACTGGATAACTTAGGACTATATGTCATATTTACTCCTCCTTTAATGGATTAAATTAATTAAGTAAATTTTACTCCTATTATAGGTATATGTCAATAAACTAGGCTGTTTTATCTATCTTCTACTAAGAACTTACAAGATGTTTTGGGTTATTCTTTTCCATAGGGTATAATGAAGGAAATAGAAAAAAAGGAGATGAATTAATGAAAAAAGTCACTGTATTTGGAAGTCCACTTTGAGAAGAATGTAAACCAGTAAGAGAGTATCTCTTAGAAAATAAGATTGAATTTGACTATATCGATATTACTGATAGTATGAGAAGTCTAAAGATCTTCTTAGCTTTCAGAGACAAGGATCCCTACTTTGATCCCATTAAAAAAAGAGGCAGTGTTGGTATACCAACAATTATGGTTGGGCATGGTGAAAAATTCATACCTGGTAGTACAGAGCTTGATTTAGATGAACTTAGATAGCTAAGATTTAACAAATTCCTTGCCAAGTTCTTTCCATTTTTCTTAATTAATCCCCATGAAAATACATATATGTTCTGTGCTATTTGTTGTATTTTAAAGATAATTGGAGGAAAATGGATATAAACCTATCATAAATGTTTAATTTCAGTGTTTATTAGCTTTTTGACCTAATTCCTAGTTTTTTTGTTGGATATAGATTTTTTTTGGGTATATTAATAAGAACCCTTATCAACAAATAAAAAGGAGTGGGAAATTTATGAAAAAACATTTGAAAATTTTAATGCTGCTATTGATAGCATCACTTATACTTGTAGGTTGTTCAACTGAAAGTCCAGCTGAGGAACCTAATGAAGAAGAATTGCTAGAACTTACACTGGAAGAGCTTGCTCAATACGATGGTAAGGAAGGTCGAAAAGCATATGTTGCAGTTGATGGAGTAATATATGACTTTACAGACTCTGATATGTGGGGAGAAGGAGAACATAACGGATTTGAAGCTGGAAAAGACTTAACAGATGGTATTAAAGAATCTTCACCACATGGGTTAGCAGTACTTGAGAGAATGCCAATCGTGGGAAATCTTGTGGAAGATTAATTAATTTATCGGGGGTGTTTTATGTATTCAATATTGGGATGGATTAATGTGATTTTATTGGGAGTAATTGTAGCTCCCTATGTGCTGAACTTTTTAAACAAACATATTATAAAGACAAAAAGTAGTGGATTTAGAAATCTTGTAAAGGTTTTGAGAAGGTTTCACAAACCTTTTGGGATTATTATGGCCATCTTGGCACTAGTCCATGGTTATATGGCTTTAGGAAGCCTGAGACTTCACACTGGAAGCCTATTATATTTATCAATATTCATAACAGCTGTTTTAGGTGGGAGTTTTTATAAGTTAAAGAAGCGACAACTATTTCAGTGGCATAAGAGGATGGCTTTAGTTTCCTTTATACTACTACTTTTACACCTATTCTATCCCAGTGCCCTTTGGTATTTACTAAACTGATAAAAATTACCGATAAACTCCAAGAGTATATCGGTAATTTTTTTATCTGTCTATTGAGGGGAAGTAATATCTTTTATTCTTTTCCTTTTTCTTTTGATCCCATTCATGGAGTATTGTAGCTGCTAAACTAGCTGCTTCTATACTCTTCTCAACACCTTCATAGGAAAACTCATCAGTTACCCTATTGCCAATAACGGTGAAAATAGCCCCAGCCCTTATCCTGAACAAACTGGATAGTGTAAGTACTGTTGCAGCTTCCATTTCATAGTTAACCACATTGGCAGCTCTAAGATCCTCATACCTATCCTGGAACCAGCTTTGTCTATATCCTCCAAATCCATCTCTATTCTGTCCACAGAAGAAGGATGCTGTTGTGGCTGTTATACCTATATGATAGGTATAGCCCAATCTTTCACACGCTTCTATCAAGGCTAGATTAACTTCGTAATCAGCTACTGCTGGATAGTTTAAACTTACGTAGTTTTCACTTGTTCCATCATATCTTACAGCACCAGATGATATGATTAGATCACCAGGTCTTATGTGTTCTTGAATTCCAGAAGTTGTTCCAACTCTTATAAAGGTTTTAGCTCCTATTGTTGCTAATCCTTCCATGGCACTGGCAGTTGAACCCCCTCCTGCACCTGTTGAACATGCTGATAAGGGAACTCCCTTGTATACCCCAGTATGGGTAACATGTTCTCTATTTCTTCCCTTTTCTTCATATGAATCCCACATGGAAGATATTTTGGGAACCCTTTCAGGGTCCCCTGGTAGTAGAACAATATCTGCCACATCTCCAGGACGACATCTTATATGGTATTGAAGGTTTCCATCTAGCTCTGGTCTTTTAGCATTGGATTTCCAATCCTTTTTGTCCATAATAATTGCCTCCTATTTTATCAATTGACTTAGTAGATATATCTTTGCTGTATCCTCCAGCATTTCTGCCAAGAAGAAAGCTTTTCTAACATTTACATTTGCTGATATTATTCCATGTTCTTCCATAAGAACTGCTACCCTATCTGTATCTTTAAAAGGATCTACTGCAATATCTCCCAATTCTTCAGATCCTGATGCAGCAATTCCAATGGTTGGAACATCCTTTAAATAAACTTTTGCATGGTTTGTAACCAGAGGCAGATGGTCCATTTTATTAGCTATGGCAGTTGCATAGGGTGGGTGAATATGAACTACTGCATTTATATCTTCTCTCACCTTATAAATCCCAGCATGGAATCTCCACTCTTTGGAAACTACCTTATCTCCTTCTAGTAGATTTCCATCAAGGTCCACAAGTACTACATCTTCAACTGTCATATCGCTAAATGCACTTCCAGAACCCTTTATTAACATGGCATCTTTCCCTGGAACTCTAATACTAACATTTCCTCCAGTTGCAGAGATAAGATTTCTTTCGTAACATCTTCTTGAATAGTCAACTAATTCTTTCTTTAATTCCATTAAATTATCCATCTAACTACCTCCTATTCTGCAATCTCTAGAGCAATTTCCATCATGTCAGTGAATTTCTTCTGTCTAATCTCAGCAGATACCTTTTCTCCTGTCATAACATGGTCTGATACCGTTAAAATCGAAAGTGCCTTCTTACCTGCTCTAGCTGCTACTATATATAGGGCTGCAGTTTCCATTTCAACTGATAGAACACTCATTTTTGCCCAATTTTCGTTGTCTTCTCTTCCATATTCAGGGTAGAATACATCACTTGAAAATACATTTCCTACCATATGCTTGACGTTCTTTTCTTCAGCCTTGTCAATTCCCTTTCTCATAAGATTGTAGTCTGCTATTGCTGAGAAGGTTCCAGCAAGCTTGTGTTGGTCAGCATAAGGTGTGTTATAGCAAGCACCCATAGCAAATACTAAATCTCCAATTTGTAAGTCAGGGTGAATTCCACCTGTAGTTCCTACTCTAATTATATTTTCCACATCATAGAGGTGATATAATTCCCAAGCGTGAACTCCCATAGTTGGAGCGCCAATACCACTTGCCATTACTGATACTTTCTTGCCTTTATAGGTACCTGTATAGGCATACATGCATCTTACCGCATTTACCTGCACAACATCTTCAAGAAATGTTTCAGCAATAAATTTAGCCCTTAGTGGATCTCCTGGCATTAATACTGTTTTAGCAATTTCTCCGTTTTGTGCTTCAATATGATGTGTTGGTGCCTTAATATTTACCTTTAACATTTATATTCCTCCCTATTTTACCTTTAAGAGACTCTCTCCGTAAGGTTTTGTCATAACGCCTTTTTCAGTTATTATTCCAGCTATCAATTCATTTGGAGTAACATCGAATGATGGATAAAGAGCTCTTGTACCTTCAAGGGCTATTCTTTGACCATTTAAACTTGTTACTTCATCTTCATTTCTAAATTCAACCTTAGCATCCATTCCATTTGAAAGATTATAATCTATTGTATGACTTGAGGTTGCAGTGTAAAATGGAACCTTATTCTCCTTTGCTGCCAGGGCATGCATATAGGTTCCTATTTTATTTAACAAGTCTCCATTTGCAGCAATTCTATCACTACCAACTACTATTTTTTGTATCTTATTTAATCTCATTAAATATCCACTCATACCATCAGTTATTAGGGTATGAGGTATTCCCCACTTCATTAGCTCATAGGCTGTAATTCTAGCCCCTTGTAAATAAGGTCTTGTTTCTGAAGTAAATACATGTATCTTTTTCCCACTTTCATGGGCAGTTCTAATCACTGATAATGCCCTTCCTCCAAATCCTGCACCAGCTAAAGCTCCTGAGTGACAATGGGTTAAGATTGTATCTCCATCTTCGATTAGTTCAGCTCCAAATTTACCAAGCTGCTTCTCATAGTTAAGTTGCCTTACGATGACATCTGCTGCCATTCTTTCAATGTATTCAATGATGTCATCTCCCTTATATGAATCCACATATTGAACCATTTCATCAACAGTCTTCATCAGGTTAACTGCTGTTGGTCGTGTTGATTTCAGAAGAATTCCTGCTTCTTTAATACTCTTAATATCTCCCTTAAATTCTACTGCAGCCAATAGAATACCATAAGCACCAGCAATTCCTATTGCACCTGATCCCCTTATGGTCATATCTTTTATTGCCCTTGCCAATTGAGATACGCTATCCAAACTGTAAACTTCCTCTACAAAAGGTAGTTTAATCTGATCTATGATATTAACCCTTCCATCTTCATACCAGATGGGAAGAATCAGTTTTTCTTCTTTCCATTTTATACTTAAATCTTTTAAAATACTCAATACACTTCCTCCTTAATGATTATTCGTCGTGGTGTTTACCCATACCTGCGGGGTTTCTTGCACTTTTAAGTCCAAATACCACAACCAACATAGTAAGGACATATGGTAGTGTTCTTACTATTTGACTTGGAATTACTCCACCTTGGAATATAGTTTGTAGGGCATCAAAGAATCCAAAGAATAAACTCCCTAACATAGCTCCTATTGGACTGTTCTTGCCAAATGTTGATATTACCATGGCTATATAGCCTCTTCCAGCTGTCATTCCATCTATATACATATCCAACTGAGCAAGGGATAAATATGCCCCAGCTAAACCATTAAATGCTCCACTTAACATTACTCCCAAGTACTTGTAACCAACTACATTAATACCAACCGTATTGGCCGCTACAGGATTCTCGCCAACCATTCTCATCCTAAGTCCCTGTGGTGTCTTGAACATGTAGTAATATCCAACAACTACAAGAATGAGTGTGACATAGAATAAAATGTTTTGTTCAGCCAATATTGATCCAAGTATTGGTATTTCTTCTAAGAACCCAATATCCAGTTTTTTAAAGCTTTCTACTTTAGGTGATATACCCTTGGACTTCCATATTATTTGAAGTATAAGTGGTGCAACAGCTGCTGCTAATAAGTTTACACTCATTCCACTTAGTGTTTGATTAACCTTATATCTAATGTTTAAAACTCCATGGAGTAGGGAGAAAATTATACCAAATGTAATCCCAAATAGTATCCCCATCCATGGACTACCTGTGAAAAAGGAACCCATTACTGCAAAGAATGCTCCTGCAATCATCATTCCTTCACATCCTAAGGCCATAATTCCAGCTCTTACAGAGAAAGCAGCTCCAACTGATGCCAATATCATGGGAACGCTCATTCGGATGGTAGATACAACTACTACATAAAGAATATTAGCCCAATCTCCCATTATGCATCCCCTCCTTTTATGCTCTCTCTTTTATTTCTAATTCCATTAAATGGTTTCATTAAATTCTTTTTAATTGATGCAATAAGCATTGGAGCTGCAACAAATACAACTACCAGCGCTTGCACAACGCTTACAAATTCTATTGGTATTGATGTTGTCCTATTCAGTGTCATTGCACCAGCTCTTAAGGCACCAAACAGAAATGATGATACTACCACCCCTGCAGGTGAATACATTGCCAATGCTGCAACTGGAATGCCTGCAAAACCAAATCCTGTGGATATACCTTCAATAAATCTATAATGTATCCCCAGGGAAAGGGCTGCTCCTCCTAGTCCTGCTATTGCTCCAGAGATAAATATTGTTAATAGATAAATCTTTGGAACATTGATTCCTGCAGTTTTAGCGGCTTTAAGATTTGAACCAATAACCTGGATTTCATATCCCAGTGTCGTTTTTCTAATCATCCACTCTAGATAAAAAGCAATAATTACTGCCAATACCAAAGCCCATGTAAGCTGAGATCTTGGTACTAATCTACCTAATCTTGCCGTTTCAAGTATAGGATTAGTCTGTGCCGTTGCACTTCCTGGAGTCATCAAAGGTCCTGTACTTAACCAAGCAGTGATAAGAATTAGTATTTCATTTAACATGATTCCAACAATTACCTCAGATGCTCCAAACTTGATTTTTAAGAATCCAATAAAAAGACCCACCATACCTCCTGCTATCATTCCAACTAGTACTGAAACTGCAACATGGGTAATTCCAGGTAGGAAGTTTACATATGCTCCAACAAGAGCAGCTGCCATTGCTCCAATATAAACCTGTCCCTCAGCCCCTGTATTAATTATCCTTACTCTGAATGCTATTGCAAATGATAATCCCGTTAATAAAAGTGGTGTCGCCTGAGATAATGAAAGGACAATACCTTTTGTAGAACCTAGGGATCCCCTAAAAATAGCGCCATATGTGGCAAGTGATGAGAAACCTGCAATCTCAATTAGGATTCCTCCTACGATAATTGCAAGTAAAAATGCCATAACTGATGTGGTAAAGGATCCTGATCCGCTTTTAAGAAATCTATTATTAATCAATTTCCCTGATTTCATCCTTTACCTCCTCATCAATTTTATTTCCTGTCATTAGTAAGCCAAGTTGTACTTCTGATAAGTCTCCTGGCATGCTTTCTGATACTATCTTTCCTTCATATAGTACTAATATTCTATCGCTCAAACTTCTGACCTCATCAAGATCTGCAGATATTAATAATACGGCTTTTCCCTCATCTCTCAAGTCAAGAAGCTTAGAATGAATATACTCCATTGCTCCTACATCCACCCCTCTTGTGGGATGAGCAGCAATTATCACATCTGGATTGTGAGAAAAGGTCCTAGCTATTACTATTTTCTGTTGATTTCCACCTGACAGGGATTTAGCTTTCACATCAATGCTTGGTGTTTTTATATTGAAATCTTCTCTACATTTATTGGAGTAATCATTAATTTTCTTAGATGATAATATTCCATTCTTCTGTAAACTTGGGCTCTTATGGTAGCCCAGGATAAGATTATCCCTTATGGTCATTTCTGTAGCTAATCCCATTGTAAGTCTATCTTCAGGAATATGACCAATTCCACTTCTTAGAAATTTATCTGCACTACCCTTTATTTCTTTTCCATCTAGGGTTATTTTCATGCTAACTGGAGTATTAAGTCCTGTTAATGACTCTAGTAACTGGGTTTGACCATTACCTTCAATCCCTGCAATTCCTAGAATTTCTCCTCTTCTTATACTAAAATCAATTCCCTTGATCTTTACTACTCCATCTTCTACTACCTTTAAATGTTCAACCTTAAATGCTACACCCCCTATGTTCTTAGCAGGTCTTTTAATTCCTAAGGCAACTTGTCTTCCCACCATCATTTCTGATAGGGAATGAATAGTTGCATTTTTAGGATCTATATCTGTCTCTATCATCCTTCCATCTCTTAGAACATTGATTCTATCTGCTATTGCCATTGTTTCCCTAAGTTTATGGGTTATGATGACTATGCTCTTTCCCTCTTCCTTTAGTTTCCTTAAGATAACAAAAAGAGAATCAACCTCATGGGGTGTTAGCACTGCAGTAGGTTCATCTAGAATGATAACATCTGCTTTTCTATATAGTGCTTTTAGTATTTCAACCCTTTGTTGTTCTCCAACTGATAATTTTTCCACCCTGGTGTCAGGATTGATATTGAAATTAAATCTACTTATTAATGCCTTAACTTCTTCCCTTGCTTTCTTTTCATCTACAAATAGTCCACTTTTCGGCTCATTTCCTACTATAATATTGTCCATTACAGTAAATGCAGGCACCAACATAAAATGTTGGTGCACCATGCATATACCTTTATTTATAGCGTCTAGGGGGCTTTTTTGATGAATTTGTTCGCCTTTGTAATAGATTTCACCTGTATCGGGATGTAACATTCCATATAATACCTTCATTAGAGTAGTTTTTCCTGCTCCATTTTCTCCCAATAAGGATAAGATTTCTTGTTCCTTAAGATAAAAGTCTACAGAATCAAGGGCTTTGGTTCCAGGGAAGGATTTGCTTATATTTTTCATTTGTAGCATATCCATACTTGTAACCTCCAAGGTCAAATTCTTTATTTATTAGCTTCGTAATTGTTTTCTAATGTCCAAGCATCAACTTGATTTGGATCATCTGGTAATTGGAATTTACCATCAATATACTGTTGCTTAACTTCTTCTGCAATTGCTAGAATATCTTCTGGTAATTCATTTGTTATGCCTTCTCTACTATATCCTGTAACATCATCTCTGATTCCTTTAAGAACAACTCCAGCTTCCCAAGTTCCATCGACAACTGTTTCGATTTCTTGATAAATTAATAGGTCAATTCTCTTTATTGATGTTACTAAGCTTCTTACTGGGTCAATACTTGCCAGTGAGCTACCAATTACATATTTGTCAGATTCCTCTGCTGCTGAGAATACTCCCAGTCCTGATCCACCAGCATTATGTGATATAACATCTGCGCCTCTACCATAAGCTGTCATTGCAATTTCTTTAGCTGTTCCAGGATCTCTATATCCACCAACTATGTTGTATATAAATTCAACTTCTGGGTTCACATATCTTGCTCCAGCCATGAATCCTGCTGCTCCTGATCTTGATACTGGGGTATCCATACCACCAACAAATCCTATTATATTATCTGAATTTGATAAAGGCATTCTTTCATCCAGTGTAACTAATCCAGCAATAACTCCTGAAAGGAATGTTTGTTCTGGATCTAAAGCTCTAACTGAGTTTATGTTTTCATAACCTTCAACTACACCATCAGCTAAAGTAAACTTTTGGTCCGGATAATCAGCTGCTACTGCTAGAAGAGGGTCTATATAGTTTGCGCCAAGTGCAATTATAAGGTCATAATCTTCTGAATCTGAGAACATTCTAAGTTGAGTTTCTACTTCACTATTTTCTAGGATCTCTGCGTAGTCGAATTCAATTCCTAAATCTTCTTTTGCTTTATTAAGTCCTATATGAGCTTCGTCTATAAATCCAAGATCTCCTAGGTTACCATGGATAATCGCTATTCTTACAGTATCATCATTATTAGTATCACTTGGAGTTTCATTGCTTGTACACCCTGCCAATACTGCTAATGATAGAATTAAAACTAATCCTAAAGATAAAATTCTTTTACTCATTTTTGTCCTCCCAAATTTTATTTGACAACGCTTGCCTAATCAGTGATAATATAGATAAGGATTTGCTACTTGTTTGGTTGTCCTACAACTAATTTATCATGAATTATGCAGCCTGTCAATTGCTTTTTAAATATTATTTTACTCCAGTGACTTGACAAAGTTTAGATTTAAAAGTATATATAACATATGCCAAAGAAAAGGGTGATTACTATGAAGCTAACATCAAAAACACTGACTGCACAAGCTAAAGATGCCATAATGGAAATGATAAATAACTCACTGGATGTTATGACGAAACTACCTTCAGAAAATGAACTTTCTACAAAACTAGGGGTAAGTAGAAATACTGTTAGGGAAGCCCTGAAAACATTGGAAAACGATGGTGTGGTTTCAACTAGGCACGGTGTAGGTACCTTTGTAATTAGAAATTCTAATAATATCATTTCAAATATAACGATTTTGGATAGTTTTACAAAAATTATTACCAGCCATGGCTATACTCCAGGAAGTTTATCAAACTATGTGGACATACGACCATCATCAGATGAGATAGCATCAAAACTAGGAGTAAACCCTGGAGATGACATACTATATATAGAAAGAATACGAACAGCAGATGGAATTCCAGTAATATATGTTGAGGACTACCTTGTATATAAAGAGGGCATGTATGAAGAATACACAAAAGTACAGACACAATCTCTTTTTGATTTCTGGAGCAAGTACAGTATTAAAATGGCATTTTCAAATTGTAATATAAAAGCAGTAATCAGTGATGATAACCTTATGAAAAGCCTAAAACTAAGTTCACCAAAGGCCATGTTGTACTTGCAGCAGACACATTATTGTACAAAAGGAGTTCCTGTCATGTATTCAGACAGTTACTTTAGATCTGATAAGTTTGATTTTAGTCTGATTAGAAAAGTTATGGATTAGAATAAGAGACCTAAGGAAAAATAGGTCTCTTTTTTATGAAATATTTATTATTCTAGTTTCTCTATGGCTACTACCATTTTCATCAGTGGCTTCAAAACTTACTACATAAAACTTTTCAGTTAAATCTTCATCAAGGTATATAGTTAACTTATCTCCTCTTAATTCAACTTTCTTCTCAATGCCGTTTATTAGTCCTCTGAATTTTATATTCTCTGTATTACCATTTACTCTTGCAGATAATACCTCTATATCCTTACTTAAGGATTCACCCATATTAAAGTATGGCGTGATCTTTAGATTTTCATTTTTTTTAACTTCTGCCATATTATATTCATTTTCTTTGTATACTCTTAAGTGGTTCTTCCCCAGGATCTTCTTAATATCTTCATCCCTATAGCCTCTTTTAACCAATTCATCTGTGATTCTATATACTTTAGAAGAATCTTCTAGATCCTTTGGTAATCTAGCCCCATCAAAGTCAGACCCTAATCCCACATGGTCTATCCCGATAAGATTTACCATATAATCCATGTGGTCAACTAAGTTTTTCACATAGGAAGTGCCTTCTCCATTTACAAACTCCTCATGGTAGACAAGGCCCACAACTCCATTATTCTCTTTTATCTTAAGAAGTTGATCATCAGTAAGATTTCTAGCATGTTCAAATACTGAAATTGCTCCAGAGTGGGAAGCAATTATTGGGGACCTTGTTAGGCCAATCACATCATAGAATGAATCTTGAGATAAATGACTAACATCTATTATTATTCCTAGATCGTTTAAGTCTCTAACCATATCTTTTCCCAATGAAGTCAACCCTTTAGGAGATAGAGTTCCATCTTTATCACCAAATGAACCATATAACCCTTCTGCTAACTCATTAGAATAATTCCAGGTAAAACCAATTGCCCTTACCCCCAAATCATAATACTGTTTTAGAAGATCCCTGCTGTTATCTTTAGTAAAGGAGTAGGCTCCTTCTATTGTTGGAACAGCTGCTATCTTCTTGCCCAATACTGCCTTTTCCAGTTCATTATAGGTCTTTACTATTTTAAAAACATCCTCATTGTTCTTCTCCGTATAATATAGAGCATTCAGCAGGGCTAGGGTTCTGCTTGCACTGGTATTTGGACGTCCATAAAAAGCTGAGGAATATGCTGCAAAGTAAGAAACTTTTATATTTCCAGCTCTTAGTTTAGGAATATCTATGTGCAAATCTGTATTTTTTCTAATATCAAGTATTGGTAACCACGTGTTTTCATCCAAAGTCTTCATCATGGTATCATTATGGCTGTCTACAACAATTGATTCTATGTGTAGTTTCAAAGACACCCTCTCCTTATTTGTATTTGTATAAGCACTTAATAGGATTGATGCTCCTAAAAAAAATATGAGAGAAATATAGATAATTCTTTTCATCTGAATCTCCTTTGCTTTCTAGACCTTCTTCTTAAATGTGAAAGTTATAAGGGTTGCTATAAATAATAATATTGTACTTATTAAAAATGCATTTTGATAGTTTGATACCCTATCGAATATCACAGCACCTGTCATAGGTCCAATAATTCCACCCAGGCCCCATCCAGTAAATAACAACCCATAGTTGTGTCCAAAGTATTTTGTCCCGTAATTATCACCTATAGCTGCTGGAAATACTGAAAATCCTGCCCCATAGCACAATCCTGTAATGGCTGTGGTTACAACCATAAGTGGAATTCCTGTGGCATTTTTAAAAAGCATCATGTTTATTCCTTGAATAATAAATAGGTACCTCATTAGTTCTAATCTACCCATTTTATCAGATATGCTACCTCCCAATATTCTTCCTAATGAATTAAATAGAGAAACCAACATTACAAGGACAAAACCAGCCTGCCAACCAATTTGAACCCTTGAAATATTTGATATATGAGAAATAACCATCAATCCTGCTGAAGATGATAAGCCCAACATCAACCAAAATTTATAGAACTCACTGGTCTTTAGCATATCTCTCCAAGGTAGATCCTTTGACTCCACATAATCCTTTGACACTCTTGAAACATCAAACTTATATCCTACTGGTGGATTCTCCAATTTGGTTGATAGATATACAGAAGTCATAAGCACTAATGAACCCATAAGAATAAATGTCATCTCTAAACTAACTACGCTCAGCAAGTATGTAGCTAAAGGAGAATATAAAACTGCACTCATTCCCACCCCCGCAACTACAATCCCTGTAATCTTTCCTTTCATGGAAGGGTGAAACCACTTGATGGCTGGTGGAGCAGTGGAGATTGTTATCATCCCAATTCCTATAGCAGTAATTGTTCCAATTGAAAATAACAAAGCAAGAGGATTTAGTAATAATCCGGAGATTATAAAGCCCATTCCCACAAATATAGATCCTATTATCCCAGTAATCCTTGGTCCTTTTAGGTCTTGAAACTTTCCAAAGAATACCATGGCCAGGGGAAATATTACTGTAAAGACTGTATATGGAAAGGATGCTTCCTTACTGGTCCAATTAAGCTGTTCTACCAGTGTTTTAGATAGTATGCTCCAGGCATACATCATTCCAGTCATAAAATTTATCAATGTTGCTGAAAGTACCACTACTTTTCCCTTGTTATTTATATTATGCTCCATCTCTATCTCCTTATTGTAAAAAATCCCTTGAATTTAGTATATTACTGAAAAAAATCACTAAACTATGCTATTATATTATTGTACCTATTGTTCAAAGAAAATACTACACTGAGGTGAAAAAATGGCAGAAAAAAATAATAAAGTACTTATAGGGATTCTAGTGATTATGTTGATTTTATCCCTTTATCAAACCAGTAAAATAACATCTTTAAATGATGAAATTAAGTCCCTTAATTCTAATATTTCTAATAATATGGCTGATCAAGACCAAAAGTATCAAATACTTAGGGCTGAAATTATTGAGGAGCTAAAAAAGACAACAAGTTTTGTATCTGATTTTAGCTTTGAATATGGAAAAGCCAGTGATGGGAATATTGTGGTTAATTTTCACTTAATTCCCAATGAACTTAGAGATGGAGAATTATTTAGGGTTGAACTTTGGAGTGAACCAGACCCCTACCCAATTGTTGTTATATTGGAGAACACCAGTGATATTAGGTATACTGGATCAATTTCCATCCCAATTAATAAGGAATACAAGATAAATATAGTATCATCCTACAAGGAAACCTTAAATGTCCATAAGGTAAATGATAGCATTAATCCAGCAAATGCCCTTAGGCATTCATTTTATGGTTCATTTGATGGTTCAACAAGCTGGAGATTAGGTAATATATCAAAAGATGGTCAGTATATAATTTATTACACCCCAGATAAAATGGATGGAGATAAAACCAGTATCACAGATGTGGTTTTGTATATTGAAGTAAATAATAAGATTTTAGAATCCTTTCAGATGAAGAGAATTGGTTCAAATATTGATGATACATATTCACACATTCTTGAAGAACACCCTTTAGATTTAAACCCTGAAGATGAAGTAAATATTTATGCCACAGCAAAAGACTCAAGGGGATTTAATTACAAGTGGATTTTTGAGAGCTTTATGATCAATTCTCAAGGTCATATGGAGCATGTTGAAGATAGCAATATTTATAAAACTATAATATATTAGGGTGAGAGCTATGAGTAAAAGAACTAGAAACTTGATTATCAGTTTAATAGCACCAATTTTGGTGCTATTAATCCAGCCCTTTGGGTTAACTTCTTCCCAGTCAATAATCCTAGCATCCCTTATACTAACCCTATCCTTATGGGTAAATAAGGCTTTGGATAAAACCCTTGTTTCTCTTTTTCTACTGACAGTATTCTTGACTTTTGGAAACACACCTTATGAAAGGGTTTTGTTCTTCCCCTTATCAAGTGATTTCTGGTTGATTATCCTATCCTTCTTGTTCTCACAAGGAATAGTTAAGAGTAATCTTGCCAACAAACTATTTAAACCCTACATAGGATATTTTGCTACCAGTCCACTTAAATTAATGCTAACTACTATTACAGTTGCAATTATTATGATTGCTGCTATTCCCCAGCCCTTTTCAAGACTTATTATAGTCTCCATGATCTTTAGAGAGTACTTTCTATCCCTTGATATTGATGAAGAGCTTAGAAAAATACTCTCCTTTTCCATCTTTATGATAATTTTCATAGTAAACGGTACTGTGTTAAAAGGGGATATCATATTTAATAAGGCACTGGTCAATATAGCCCAGTCAAATATAACAGATCTTGAGTGGATGAAATATATGACCATTCCTACCTTAGTCTTCTTGGCCCTGGCTGTTACTTCCTTCTTGTTTAGGTTTAAGAAAGAACTAAGGGGATACAATCCAGTTAAAGATGGGAAACCACAAATTATTTTAAGCAAGGATGATAAAATAAATCTAAGTATACTGATCATAACCCTTATTCTATGGGCAACTGAAGGTATTCACCCCATTAGTGGAGTATACATCATTCTAATTGGAAGTCTTCTAATGCTTCTAAAGGGGCTTATATCTTTCAAGGATATAAAATACATTGAATGGAAACTCTTGATCTTTTTAACTGCGACTTTTTCCATAGGGGCAACCATGTCAGGAAGTGGCACAGCAGGAGTTTTGTTTGGCAAGTTGGAACCTATATTCCCAAATGAAATGGGTATGCCACTGATTCTTGCCATAGTATTATCAACTATGCTAATACATATGGTCTTAGGTAGTCTTGTTACTACCACTTCAGTTGTTATCCCGGGTCTATTCATACTAACAAAGGGAATCGTACCCCTAGAGATTATGATGTTCCTAGTATATACATCCATTTTCTCCCATTACCTCCTCCCCTTTCATTCAGTTGGTCTTGTGGTAGGTGAAGGGAGTAAGTTCTTTGATGATAGAGTTGTATTTAAGTTTGGTCTTGTAATGACTGTAATTACAGTTCTATCACCCTTGTTAATATACCTGCCATGGTGGAAACTTGTAGGAATTTTGTAAAATTATTGTAACCTATTTGTGATACATTGTTTAATACACTATTGTATAATGGTTTCAAAGGAGATGAGATTATGTCCAGGAAAATGCGTTACTTAGGCTTGATATTAACACTAATTCTTCTATTAGCTTTTATCTCAGGTTGTGCAAGTCAATCTAAGGATATGGTTAGTGAAGAACCTTCAGCTCCAAACGAAGGAATGCCTATGCCTTCACCTGCAGTGCCAAGTGAGCCAGCTGAAAGACCAGCTGAAGAGGGAGACTTTGGTAAACCCGACTTTAGTACTGGCAGCGGCGGATCCATTGAACCAGATAAAATAATAACTACCATAAGTCTTGGATTTGAATCAACTGAATTTGATAAATCCTTGGAAGAGCTCTATAAACTAATTGAGGAAAACAAAGGATATATATCCAGTTCTAATATATATTTTGGTAACTACTATGGTTCTCAAATGTACAGAACAGGTAATTTTTCAATTAGAATCCCAAGGGATATGGTAAACCAGTTTAAGGCCTTTATACCTCAAATTGGAAATATTATTAGCGAAAGTTCATCAAAGGAAGATGTTACCAGATACTATACTGATACTGAATCCCGATTAGGAGTATTGGAGATCAAGGAAGAAAGACTCCTATCATTACTTGAGAGAGCAGAGAAGATTGAAGATATTATTGCACTAGAAAATCAGTTAAGTGAAGTAATATTCGAAAAAGAAAACTTAAAAGCAACTCTAATTAACCTTGATGATAGAATAGATTATTCAACATTTAATATAACAATTAATGAAGTTGCCAAAGTAACAAGTACAGAGACAGTTGAAACCACATTCTTCACTAAGATAAAAAATGCCTTCAACAATTCCTTATATCAATTTAGAAGAAGTCTGGAGAATTTCGTTATCTTCTTGATATACAATCTACCGGGTATAATAGTTCTTCTAATAGTTGCTTTCTTTGGATTTAAGGGAATAAAGAAAATTGTCAAACCTAAATTAGACAATAAAAAACATGAGGACACAAATAAACCTTCCTAGATTTCTAGGAAGGTTTTTTCTTTATATTTAGTTACACTTTGGACAAATCCCAGTTACTAAAACCTGCTCTTCGTTAATTACAAAATCCGATATATCTTCTTCAAATTCTAACTGAGATATTTTCATATCATATATAGAATTACATTTTTCGCATTTGAAGTGTCCATGAAATCCTCTAATAGCTTCATACCTAAGTTCATTGCCTTCTATGTTTAGCTGTTGGGCAAGACCTTTTTCAGTAAAGAGCTTTAAAGTATTATAAACTGTTGTCTTTGATAGGGTCAGGATCTCCTTGCTTAAGAACTCATAAATCTCATCAACAGTGGGATGAATTCTAGACTCTTCCAAATAGGAGTATATTCTAACCCTTATGTAGGAAGGTCTTATTCCTTTCTCCTTTAGATTTTTTAATATATGATCATAATTGTTCATCTTTATACCTCACTCATTTAATAAGTTTATGATAACTTAAATTCACAAGGAGGTCAATAGATATTAATCTATTAGTAGAAGGAAAACCCACCTTAAACAAGGTGGGTCACACATTTATTATTCATCAAAAGCTTCTTTAACACTCCATACTTCCCAAACTTTACCTACTAAATCTGGGCTTGGTTCCAATACTTTCTTGCCTGGTTTCCATCCTGAAGGAGTTGCTTTAGTTCCTTTAGATTCTCTTACAAGTTGGAAAGCCTTTACTTGTCTAATACTTTCAGAAACATTTCTACCAACCGGAGGAGTAAGTACTTCAAATCCTTGGATTATTCCATCTGGATCTATTATAAATCTACCCCTTGTCTCAACACCGCTATCTTCATCATAGATACCATACATCTTTCCGATGTATCCATCTTGATCAGACAACATTGGGAATGGGATATCTTTTCCTATCATCTTGGATAATTCATGGTCATTCCACATTTTGTGAACAAAGTGACTATCAACACTCATAGATAAAACTTCTACTCCAAGTTCTTGTAGCTCTTCATATTTTTCAGCAACTGCTGATACTTCAGTAGCTCAGACGAATGTGAAGTCTCCTGGGTAGAAACATAATAATACCCACTTACCTTTAAAATCTTCAAGATTTACATTAGTGAATTGCCCCTTATAAAATGCAGGCGCTTCAAAAGTTGGTGCTGGTTTTCCTACTTTAACCATAGTTTGTTCCTCCTTTTTAACTTCTAGAATTTCAGATGCTGTTTCAACTGCTGGCTTGTTTCTTTTAATTGCAGGTCTATCACAACCTGGTTTCATTTCCGCCAAGATGACACCTCCTTATAAATTATAATTATATTATTTTTGTAATGATTACAATATAGTAATATATTACCATTTGCTATCAGTATTTACAATACCCTTTTAAACCATATAAGAAACTTTTATTTTGACATATGTTATAAATATATTTAAAATAGGGCAGAGAATAAACTCTGCCCTATTATATTCCTAATCTTAAACTACCTTAAAGCTTTCTTTAAGTTAAAACAAATTAAATCTCCTACAGAAGATGTTGAACCAACTCCCCCCAAATCAGGAGTAAGTTGTAATGGGTTTTTCAAACTATCAATTATGGCTTCTAATAAGAACCTCCCAATTTCTTCATGTCCTAGAAAATCAAGCATCATTTTCACTGACCAAATCATAGCTACTGGATTGGCAATTCCCTTCCCTTCAATATCTAGTGCCGACCCATGAACTGGCTCAAACATCGAGGGAAACTTTCTTTCTGGATTAATATTGGCTCCTGCAGCAAATCCAAGTCCCCCTTGTAGTGCTGCCCCAATGTCTGTCATTATATCTCCGAAAAGATTTGATGCAACTATAACATCGAATCTCTCAGGCTTTTGAATCATGAACATAGATGCTGCATCAACATGTAGTGATTCCTTATGTATGTCAGTATACTTGTTTGATACTTCTTTGAATATTGAATCCCAGAAAACCATACTATGATTTAGTGCATTTGATTTTGTTATACTAGTTACCTTTTTATCTTTATTTCTCTTCCTTGCATATTCAAATGCATACTCCATGGTTTTCACAGTAGTCTCTCTAGTAAATATACTTGTCTGTACAGCTAATTTATCAATCCCACCAACAGACTGTATGCCTCCACTACCTGCATATTCCCCTTCAGTATTTTCCCGTATAAATACCATGTCTATATGCTGAGGACTCTTTCCTTCCAGAGGCCCTTTTATATTTGGTAAGAGTTTGACTGGCCTTAAATTGATGTATTGGTTAAAGCCTTGTCTGATTTTAAGTAGAAGGTCTCTTAAGGATATATGATCTGGTACGTTGGGATATCCTACTGCTCCTAATAGAATTGCATCGTGCTGTTGGAGTCTTTTTAGTCCATCAGCATCCATCATTCTGCCTTTTTCTAGATAGTATTTACATCCATATTCATACTCTGTAAACTCAAACTTTAGATCTCCACTTAGTTCAGATACGGTAGTTAAAACCTTCATTGCTTCTGTCATTACTTCCTTGCCAACACCATCTCCACCAATAATTCCTAAATCATACTTTTTCATAGGTCACCTCGATTAATTTTTGTTATTAATTCTACCTAACCATATCTTACCCAATAATTCAAGTCTGTTACTAATAATTACTATCTTATTGATTTTAGCTAAAGGATATTATAACAAAAGATACAATTATACCAAGAAATACAGATAATACCAGGTTGCTCTTCCAATAGGCCACTAATCCTGCGACAGAAATACCAGCTATTGCTCCTGGCATAAGACTTAGTTCAGTTGATAGTATCCCCCTAACTATAAGTATACTTAAGGATGTATAGGGAATATATTGTAGAAATAACATTGCTCTTTTACTTAGTTTTATGTTCCTCAGAAATCTCATGGGCAGGTATCTTGGAAGGTATGTAACAAGTGCCATACCTATTATGACAGGGATGTAATTATTCATCTAAGTCTTCCTCCTTCCCAAAAATTATTACTCCAACCATTGATCCTATTAGTATAGCTACGATTATGTCCCATCCTGCTGTAAGAATTCCCATATAGTATATGCTTGCATAGATTATTCCTGATATTATTGAGAGAATCAAGAATTTGTTGCTTACCTTAAATGATGGAAATAGAAGGGCTGCAAACAATGCATAGAGGCCCAAACTAAGGCTGGTCTGTAAAGTTGGTGGGATTATTTCACCTACTAAGTAACCCATTATAGTCCCTGCTACCCAAGCTAAATATGCCATTGAAATTATAACCAATACAAATGGTAAATGTAACTTTTCCTTATTAAAGGATAGCACTGAAAAGCTTTCATCTGTTATTCCAAATCCTATTAATGGTAAGTACTTCTCACAACTTTTCTTTAGGTTTACAGATACAGATGCACTCATCATAAGGTGCCTTAAATTCAAAAGGAATGTTGCCAGTATAATACCTCCTGCTGAAACATCCGCTCTAATTAAATCAAGAAACATAAACTGACTTGCTCCAGCATAGACAAACAGGGATGAAAACCAGGTTTCAGTAAATGATAATCCTGTATTCTTTGACATTAAGCCAAAAGCCATGGCTATGGGAAAATACCCCAGTACTAATGGAATCCCAAGTAGAAATCCTTCTTTAATATGTAATTTAGTGTCTGTTGTCATTTGATCCACTCCAATACTTCGAAAATGTAAATTATATCCATTATATTGTTATAAATAGTAGTTTGCAAGCATTATGTGAAATGACAGCATGACATATTTAATGTATAATTAAGAAAAACAGGAGGTACTATTAATGGATAGGAAACTAGTAAATAAACAAAGATTCTTGCTTAAGACTTCTGTTAGAAAGCAGTTGGATCTTTCATTATCTGATCAAAACAAGGGGGTTCCCATGCCTGAACTTGAGAAGATGGTAAAAGACTCAGATACAATTATCCCTCTTATGACTACTGAAGACTTCAGTGATCTAGCTAATATATCTGTGCTGGATGCACTCCTTAAAAGGGAGACAAAGAGAAAATATTCATCTAAAGAACCTATGAGTTTTAAAGAGTTATCTTTTCTTCTTTATTTTACTCAAGGAGTAAGGTTAAAGCAAAAAGATAGGGTTTTAAGAACAGTTCCATCGGCGGGAAATAGACATCCTTTTGATACTTATATCGCAGTCTTTAATGTAGAAGGTTTAGAAAAAGCTATATATAGGTATCTACCATTGTCCCATTCCCTTGTGCTACATAAAAAGGTTGATGACTTGGAAGATAAGTTAAATAATGGTTGTAATAAGCAGATATTTGTATCAAGGGGTGCAGTTACTTTTATTTGGGTTGCAGTTCCTTACAGAAGTGAGTGGAGATACATGAGTTTCGCTCCAAAATCAATCATTCAGGACTCTGGGCATTTATGCCAAAACTTATATATTGCCTGTGAAGGAATAGGATATGGAACCTGTGCAATTGGTGCTTATGATCAAGAATTAATGGATGATTTATTAGGTCTTGATGGTGAAGATGAATTTACGATTTATATTGCACCTGTTGGCAAGTAGGTGAATTGCTTGAAAATATTTGTAGATGCAGATGGATGTCCAGTGGTTAATATAGCAGTAGATGTTGCTAAAAAGTTCAAGGTTCCAATAATTCTAGTTAAGAATTACTCCCACATACTATCCAGTGATTATGCAGAAGTTATAACTGTAGATAATAGTCTTGATAGTGCTGATTATTACATTGTAAATCACCTTGATTCTGGGGATATAGTTATCACTCAAGATAATGGCTTAGCAGCAATGGCCCTGGCTAAAAAAGCTTACCCTATAAACCAGAATGGAGTTATTATTAATAATGAGAATATACAATGGATGTTATCATCTAGACACATCCATAAGGAACTTAGAAATAGGGGTATATACACTTCAAAATCAAAGAAGAGAGATTCCTCTCTAGATAAGATATTCAAAGATTCTCTTGTTAAATTGATAAATAATTTGTTAGAGGTTTAATATGTACTTGAAAACACTAAAAATAATAAGTAAAGACTATAATATTGATCAATACCCTTTTAACTTAAAGTTATTTAGGGGTTTTGAAAGTATTGACTTCACATCTCCCCTAACAATAATAATGGGAGATAATGGCAGTGGCAAGTCAACCTTGATAAACCTATTAGGAGAGAAAATTGATGCAGTTAAGTTTAAGCATAAGTATTCAAATACATTATCCGAATCCTTAATCAAGGATGCTTCAAAACACTTTAAGTTATCCATGACATCCCACCCCAAAAAAAGATTTCTTTTTCAAGGGGAAGCCTTTACTCATTATTTAGTACAAATTAATGATTTTAAAGAAGATGCCTCAATATCTCTTGAGGAGATAGAAACAGATTACGAGAACAGATCACAATACTCTAAGAAACTAGCTAGAATGCCCCATGAGAGAAATTTATATGAAGTTAATAATTTATATGACAAGGATTTAAATAAATTATCCCATGGTCAAAGCTTTCTGGAGTTTTTCTCAAAGAGAATATCCAATAATGGACTCTTTCTAATAGATGAGCCTGAGGCAGCTCTATCCATGGAGAGTCAATTGGTATTTTTAAATATTTTATCAAACAGCATTGAAAACAATTCGCAAATAATCATATCCACCCATTCCCCAATTATTGCTGCGTACCCAGGTGCTCAAATATTGGAGATAAGAAATGATATAATCAATCATGTTCAATATGATGATATAAGAAGCATAAGTTTCTTAAAGTCATTCCTAGAAAATAGGGAGGGTTACTTAAGATATCTAAAAAATATTACTTAAATGGAGGAATTACATTGGAAAAGGGTTACAATAGATTGTTTTGGGGTGTTTTTATAGCTTCTTTTAATATTAGATTGGGCATAATAACTATTCTGCCTCCATTCTTAGGCTGGATTGTATTCTTTAGTGGCTTAACTATGTTAAATGAGAAAGTAGCTACATATAGTTTTGGTCGAGCTCAAAAGTTTGGAATAGGAATAATTATAGTAACTTTAATCACAACCATAACGGGAGGACTTGGCGGTGTGACAGTAATGAATTCGTCTTTATTACTACTTTTGCCCTTAATACCACTCCTTTTAGAAATAGGACTTATCTATTATGTCTTGGAAGGTTCTAAAGAAGCTTTAGAAAATCTTGGATATGGGGAAGTTACTGTTAAACTTGAGAAGGATAAAAAGACTTATCTCTTATTTATGGGGCTTTCAGTGTTGTTAATGATATTTTCCATGGCTTTTGGAATTCTTGTGGCATCATATGTGGCCCTTGCTTTAGCTATTATAGCAAGAGTATATGTTTTGTTTGTTTTCTCAGATCTTAAAAAATCCTGGAAAGACAATTAAATATTAAACTATTATAAAGGGGGTACAATATGGATGTAAATATTATGCTTTTTAATGATTTTGAAACCTTGGATGTCTTTGGTCCAGTTGAAATTATGGGTAGGTTAATGGATTCTTATAATATAAAATTCTTTTCCATGACTGGTGGTATCATAAGGAGTAAACAAGGAGTTTTAGTTGTATCAGAATCCTTTGAATCCATAGACCCTAAAGGAATTTTGTTTATCCCTGGGGGATTTGGAACAAGAGCTTTAGTTGAGGATGAAGAGTATATAAAGACTATAAAAGAACTTGATAAAAGCTCTACTTATACCTTAACAGTATGCACTGGAACAGCACTCTTAGCTAAAACTGGACACTTAAAAGGCAAGATTGCAACAACTAATAAAATCGCCTTTGATTGGGTCTCTTCCCAGGATAGAGATGTTTTGTGGCAAAAAAGTGCTAGATGGTGTGTTGATGGAAAGTACTATACTTCGTCTGGTGTATCAGCTGGTATGGATATGACCTTGGGTTTTGTTAGTGATACCCACTCAAGAGAGGAAGCATTGAAAATTGCTAATCATATAGAATATATTTGGAATGAGGATATGAATAATGATCCTTTTTCAGTAGAATAGTCTCCTTTTCATAAGGAGATTTTTTATTTTAATTTCATAATATTTTATATTGACATTACTGTGTATTACACAGTATAATATAGAAAAGGAGGTGATCTCTTGTCAGAAGTCAATGAAATAATAAGTAATATTCAGCAGGAGATGAAAAGGGGAACTTTGGTCCTAGCAGTTTTAACTCAGATGGATCAACCTCAATATGGTTATTCTCTCATACAAGCACTAACTGATAAGGGCCTTGATGTTGAACAAAATACCCTCTATCCCTTACTAAGACGTTTAGAAAAACAGGGCTTATTGGATTCTGATTGGGATACTGAGGGAAGTAGACCAAGGAGATACTATAAAATAAGTGATATTGGCAAAGAGGTAAGATCGCTTCTGTTGGAAGATTGGAATAGGTTAAATGATACTATGTTAAAGATGATGGAGGGTTTAAAATGATAAAAGATTATCTTTATGCCATTGGAAAGTATCTATCCCCCTTACAACGAGAAGAGGTCCTAAAAGAAATTCAGGCTAACCTCTATGACTACCTTGAAGAAACTTTTGGTGATAAGGATAGATATGAAGATCATGAGGTAGAGTCAGCAATACTAAAAATGGGAACTCCTAAGAAAGTTGCAGAGGCATATTTAGATCGGCAAAGAGCTCTTATTGCTCCTCCCCTTCTAGATGTATATTTTTTACTTCTTAAAATTGTAATTCCTGCAGTATCCCTTGGTTTAGTAATTGCAAATGTAATTTCCGTTAATCCAGAGGCAAACCTAGGTTTGCTTGTTTTGAATATTATAGGTCAAATTTGGTCTGCTAGTTTAAGCGTTATTGGAGTAATGACAATTATATTTGCTCTTCTATATAAGTATTTACCTGATAAGGATTTAGAATTTAGTGAGGAATGGACAATAAAAGATTTGGAAAAAGCACCTGAACCAGTTGAACGAATATCCATAGGGGAAACAATCTTTGGAATAGCTTTTTCTGTCTTAGGATTGGTTTTCTTTAACAGTGATAGCTTAATAGTTATTGGTAATAGTATAGATTATATACCAGTTGTTAATACAGCTGTATTTAATAATTACCTTCCGCTAATAAATATTTCCTTCGTATTATCTATACTTCTATATATTTATCTCTTGATAAAAAGAAAATGGCAGATATCAACTAGGATAATATCCATGGCACTTGATGTGTTTGGAGTTTTTGTTTTCTGGTTAATAGCATTTAATCCTAATTTCTTAGATTTTTCTAAAATTCCCGGTATTTCAGTAAATGATGGGTTGAAAATCGCTGAAGGAGTTCAAATAGGAATGAAGATTGGTTTTGCTGCAATAGCTATCTTAGTAATTGTTGACATAGCTAAACACTTAATAATAATGCTAAAAAAAACTAAGGATTTTTAAAGATCCTTAGTTTTTAAATTTGTATACTTCTTCATCTATTAGCTCCTCATATATAATATCTCCCATCTTAAGTCTTAAGTTGTCTCCAGAACCATTAAATACAAGGGTTCTAGCATATCTGATCTCTCCTTCTAAGGTTTTAAAATAATCAATATTAATGGTATCCTCAAGATAATATACTTCATCATCAGACAACAAATTTATATTAGGCACTCTGATTCCCTCTCTAGATTCAATTTCAATATATGTTTTGCCATTCTCTACAAAAGACCCCTTAATGAGTAGCTCTTCATTAAATACACTAATGTTATTTTCTGATCCAAGCTCAATTTCTATTTCATCACTTAATTTTCTTCTTACATTTAGACTATTTAGAACCAGAGAAATATTATTTGTACCTTCTGGGAGAGCATCGAACCTTATGGAGAAATTTGTACCCTTTAAATTGGTTGATAGGCCTGAACCAAGTTTCTCCACTTCCACTCCGTCAGCCATTAAACTCATATCTATCCTGTCATAAAAGATCCTATCCTTATTAAAAATATCCCTTCCTAAAGATACTATTCCTTGTAGATTACCAGATACAATAGTAGAGACAGAAGAAGCACTTATTTCTTCTACTTCAATTTCTCTACCTAGTATTTCTATCCTTTTATCTACATTAAATCTTATGGTCTCTCCTACTGCCAGTCGTCTGTCTAACTTAAACTCTATCTCTTCATAGGAATTATTATAATTTATTCCAAAACTTATCCTTTGGTTGAAAATTTTAGGCCTTTGGGAGGTTATGAGAACCCATCTTTGTTCATTTTCTGATTCAATATATTCACCATAACCTGCATGACCGGTATTATAGAATAAGCCTTTAATATTTGTGCTTAAATTAATATCCTCAATGTCAATCTTTCCTGACTCATCCTTTATAGAGTAAAATAAAATCAACCCATTTCCATCTAGCATTATCATATCAAGTCTAACCCTTAATCCATCAAAAAACACTACTTCTTTATCAATTACTTGCCCTTGTCCCAGGTTGCTTAATTCTAGTAATGTATCATTCATAACATTCTCATAACCTAGGAGGTTTCTTCCATAGAATGCTAGGGTAGAGCTATTATAACCAAGGATTATTATCATAATAAATACTGATGCAATTTTTGTTATATTGAATCTCTTATTTTTCTTTTTATTGAATTCAAGTTTTTCTCTTATAATTTCTTCAAAATTATCAGGTGCATATATGTCTCCAATTTCTATTTTCTTATCTTCAAGAGCTTTTTCTAACTTGTTCATCTATTGATCTCCTCCAATCAGTCCCCGCAGTTTTTCAATACTGGTGTTAACTCTTGATTTTACTGTCCCAAGGGGAATCTTAAGAACTTGGGAAATGGTGGAATAATCCATATCCAAAAAATACCTTAGTCTAATAACATCCTGATGCTTTTGACTTAGTCTACTCAGATAATTCTCTATATCAATTTTATCCTCCAGTGATTCATTAACTTGTGTTTTAAACTCACCTAAATCATCCATATTTACAAATTTACTTCTAGCCTTTAGTTCCTTTTTACACAAATTTACTAGGATAGTCTTACTCCATGAGTAGAATTTACTAGTATCCTTAAGACTCATGATATTATCGTATAAGATTAATGTCATCTCTGATACTGCATCCATGGCATCATGTTCATTTTTTAAGTAACTGTAGGCCAACCTGTAGTAATTATCTCTATCATCTACTATTAGTTTAATTAAGGCTTCCTTATCACCTTTTTTTGCTTTACTAACAAATAAATTTATATCCACCATCTCACCTCATTCCTATGTAAGAGTATTTAAGTAGCAAAAAAGTTCATTTTATTTAATATAACAAAAATAGGCCATAAGGCCTATACTTTTGTTAATTCAACTCTCCAAACTTCTGGACCTTCTTCAAGATATTTCCATTGGAATTGTCCATCGTTTTCTGCTAGCATCTGGTAGTGAAGTGGTCTTGGATCATGGTCATTAATTATCTCCATTTTTTCTCCACTTTTTAAGCTATTGAACATATCAAAAATTCTAACATGTTTTTCTCTTGGCTCTATTGGTCTTACATCAATCTTGTTTTCCATTATATCCCTCCGTTTCCAAGTATTGATACCCTTCTATTTGTGGGATAAACAGTGTCGCAAAATTTAACTTTCATTTTTAGATAAGGCTACATTGCATGCCACTTGAATGGGATCCCATGAACCTGAATATGCTGGTGTATAGGCAAAATCCATATAAGCTAGTTCTCTAAGTGTCATCTTCTTAGCTATGGCAAGAGAGAATACATTTATCCTATGCTCAGCTCCTTTTTCACCAATCATTTGAGCTCCCAGTATTATATTTGTATCTTTTTCAAATATCATTTTTATATAAAGAGGCTTACTCCCAGGATAATATCCAGCATTACTATATGCTTTCACAAATGAAGTGTGATAGCTCATACTCGCTTCCTTTGCTTGACTTTCATTTAATCCCGTTTGAGATAAGGCTAAATCTAATACTTTTATAACAGATGCACCAATACCTCCCGGAAAGGAAACATCTTCTCCAGCTAATATCTCAGCCAAAATCCTCCCTTGTCTATTGGCATAGGTTGCTAAGGGTATGTGAACATCTTTGTTTAAGACCTTATGCCTAATTGTAGCGCAGTCTCCAGCAGCATAAACACCTGGAATATTGGTTCTCATCTTATCATCTGTTATAATAGCTCCATTTTTAAGGGTTTCTAAATTGCTATGCTGAAATACCTTAGTACTTGGCCTAACACCGATAGCCACTAGTATTAAATCTGCTGGGAAGGTCTCACCACCTGCTCTTAATCCTTTAACACATCCCTTATCATCTAGAAGGATTTCCTCCACCTCATGTTTGAGGCTTAAGAGTATATTTTTGCTTTCTAATTCTTTTATTAAAATTTCTCTTATTTCATCATCAAAGGTCTTCATAATTCTAGCTGATCTATTTATTACCCTTACATTTTTACCTAGAAGATGAAAAGCTTCTGCCATTTCCAGCCCAATATATCCGCCACCAATAATTACCACATCTTTAATTGAATTGTCACTTGCTGACTTCTTTATATTTAACCCGTCTTGAATATCCCTTAGAGTATATACATTTTTCATCTTCTCTTTTATAAAGTCAGGCTTAAAGGGTTCAGCTCCCGTTGCGATTACCAAACTATCATACTTCTTGGTAAAAACTTCATTATTTTTAATATTTAGTACTTTAACTTCTTTTTTCTTATAGTCGGTCTCTACTACTTCATGAAAAATTTTAATATCTAGATTTTTCTCATTAAAATCTTCTGGTTTTCTAATTATTAGTTTATTATGATCCTTTATCACATCTCCCACATAATATGGTAGACCACAAGCCCCATATGAAATATGTTCTCCTTTTTCAAAAACTGTAATGTTAACATCCTTACTTTCTCTACTAAGCTTTGCAGCACAGCTCATACCTGCTGCCACGCCTCCAACTATTACTATTTCTTTCTTCATTATATCCTCCTATAGTCCCATATTTTCAACTATAAACATTACACCCAGCAGCACTAAGGAAATTGGAATAATAATAGTAAAAATATTTCCTTAAATTGCAATAGCAAATTGAACTAATCATCAAACCTAATAAACTTAATCGTCAATTATGATTATTTATGTCAGGGGAAGGGTGGAGATTTTCAGCGAAAATACTACCCGACCTTGACAACCACT
>Ga0265293_10001662_pt1 | contig 47774 bp, 38 predicted proteins | sample Munlanlewell138R_FD_192505 | JGI IMG/M metagenome (GOLD analysis project Ga0265293, IMG submission 192505) | Leachate microbial communities from a municipal landfill in Southern Ontario, Canada - Leachate well 138R | ecosystem: Engineered > Solid waste > Landfill > Unclassified | place: Canada... | reverse complement strand
TCCTGCAAGGCATCGCCGAAGGCCGCGACCGCGTCCGGCGCCTGCTGGCTGCGTGCCGGTGCCCGTGCCTGCAGCACATGGCTGGCGAGGATGCGGCCGGCCGGATAACCGACCAGTTGCAGTTTGACCCCGATCACCGCCTGCGGCCCGCCTTCCAGTTCGAGCTGGAAATCGCGCAGTTCGGCGGCCAGTTCGAAATCGCTGAAACGGCCGGAATTGGCATGGTCCAGCATCGCCACGCGGGCATCGGCCTCGAACGCCCGGAACAGCGCGTCACCGAGCAGGCCGGACGGCACCTGGGCCCAGCGCGCCTGCGGATAGACCTCGATTTCACCGGGCACCGGCTGCACCAGAATGCGCGGCGTGATCAGTTGCCCGGTGGCCGAAGGGCGCGCCAGTCCAAGCCGCCATTCAACCGGCTTCACCTGCCCACTGCGCTGCGGGAACTGTGGTTGCGGCTGGTACAGCGTGACCGGCGGGCGGCTCGGCAACACATTGCAGCCGGCCAGCAGCACCAGCAATACCGCCACTGATATCCAGAAAATACGCTTCATCGCGGGGTGAACTCCCTGGGTTGCGGATTGCCGAGGAAGGCGCTGTCCGAACGTGAAAGATGCTCGGACAGCTGTTGCAGCGCGGCCAGCGTGGCGCGCAATTCCTCCAGCGTCGGGCCGACCTGGCGCAAGCCCTGGTTGCTGAAGCTGGCCAGTGGCGCGCGGTTTTCGGCCACCATGCCGTCCAGTTGCGCCACCAGCCCGTCGAGCCGATCCAGCGCCTGCGCGGCACCGGCCAGCACCTGCTGCACTTCGCCTTCGGCCAGACCCTGGACGGAGCGTGCGGCGGCATCGATCGAACCCAGCGTGGTCTGCAACTGGCTGGAAGCGGCCGACAGCTGGCGGATCGCCTCGGCCAGGGTCTGGCGCTCTTCGCCCACCGAGGCCACCAGCACGTCGATGTTTTCCAGCACCTTCCCGACATGCTCGGTGTTCTTGGGCGACAGCAGATCCGACAGCCGCGCCGCGACCTCGTTGAGATTGACCATGATGTCCTCACCCGAGGCCGCGAGCTTGGACAAGGCCGACGGGCTGGCGAAGATCACCGGCACCTGCTGGCGCGTTTCCAGCACCGGGCTTTGCGGCGAACCACCGGCCAGACGGATGTCGGCCACGCCGGTGATCGCGGAAAACCCGAGCGTGGCCTGGGTGTCCTGCCGCAGCAGATCGGGCGTACCGACCCGCACCCGCACCACCACGCGCGCCAGATGTTCCGGGTCCACCGCCAACGACAGCACCTCGCCCACCGGCACCCCGTTGTAGGACACCATCGAGCCCTTGGTCAGGCCGATCACCGATTCCTCGAACACGATGTCGTAGTGCGCCTGGTCACGATCACTGCCGAAGGCGTTGAGCCACAGCAGGCAGCCCAGCGCCAGCGCGAACACGGCGATCACGAACAATCCGATCAGCAGATGGTTGGCACGTGTTTCCATGGGTCAGAGCCTGTGAAAAGGTTGAATATCACCGGACCGTGGTCCGCAGCGGATTGCGCGAGCACGGTGCCGGATAATCCGGCAAGCTGCACCGGGTGGAGACAAGGCAGCCGGATGCGCCTGGATCGCCAACCCCATGCCTGCGGCGCCTGTGCCGATCTGACTGCACTGTCGCAACCCAGACAACAGCGCGAAGGAGCGAATCCAGCATCGGTTTCGTGGCATCCCGCAGACTGGAGCGTTCGCAAGCACCCACTGTGCCCGGACAAAATTTTCATGGCGTCACCACCCCGGCCTGAGTGGACGCGGTCAGTTGTGCGGCGCGCCCGCGCGGGCCGTGGAAATAGTCCTGGATCCAGCGGTCCGGATGGCGCGCAACGTTGTCCAGTGTATCGGCCACCAGCACACGTTTCTGCGACAGCACGGCAACCCGGTCGCAGATGGTGTGCAGCGTATCCAGATCATGCGTGATCAGGAACACCGTCAGCCCGAGGCTGTCGCGCAGCGTCAGGATCAGCTGATCGAACGCGGCCGCGCCGATCGGATCCAGCCCGGCCGTGGGTTCGTCCAGGAACAGCAGTTCCGCATCCAGCGCCAGCGCCCGCGCCAGTGCCGCGCGCTTGATCATGCCGCCGGACAGCTGCGACGGAAACTTTTCCCCGGCGCCGGCCGGCAACCCGGCCAGCGCCAGCTTCAAGGCCGCCAGACGCTGCATCATCGGCACGGAAAGCCCGCCCAGTTCGCGCATCGGCACCTGGATGTTCTCGGCCACGCTGAGCGAGGAAAACAGCGCGCCGTACTGGAACAGCACGCCGCAGCGCCGGTCCAGACGCTGGCGCTGGGCCTGCGACATCGGCCCGACATCCTCGCCGAACAGCTGCACACTGCCAGCCGCGGCGCGGTTCAGGCCGATGATCGAGCGCATCAGCACCGATTTGCCGCTGCCCGAACCGCCGACCACGCCGAGGATCTCGCCACGGTGCAGGTCCAGATCCAGGTTTTCGTGCACCACCTGGGTGCCGAACTGGTTGCGCATGCCGCGCACCCGCACCACCGCCTCGCGCGCCTGCTCCACCACCGCGCTCACCAGCCCATCTCCATGAAGAACACCGCCGCCAACGCATCGATCAGGATCACCACGAAGATCGACTGCACCACGCTGGACGTGGTGTGCTTGCCGACCGATTCGGCGCTGCCTGCAACCTTGAAGCCTTCCAGACAACCGATCAGCGCGATCATCAGCGCGAACAGCGGCGCCTTCGACATGCCGACCCAGAAATGCCGCACTTCCAGCGTGTCGTGGATGCGCGAAAAATACATCATCGGCGAGATGTCCAATGCCAGCGCGCAGACCACCGCGCCACCGAGAATGCCCGACAGCATCGCCAGCACCGTCAGCAGCGGCAGCGACACCAGCAGCGCCAGCGCACGCGGCACCACCAGCACCTGGACCGGATCCATGCCCAGGGTGCGGATCGCATCGATTTCCTCGCGTGATTTCATCGAACCCAGCTGCGCGGTGAAGGCGCTGCCGGAGCGCCCGGCCACCATGATCGCGGTCAGCAGCACGCCGAATTCGCGCAGAAACGAGAACGCGATCAGATCCACGGTGTACAGCGTGGCGCCGAATTCGCGCAGGATCGTCGCGCCCAGGAATGCCACCACGGCGCCGACCAAAAATGTCAGCAGCGCGATGATCGGCACCGCGTTCAAGCCGGTCTGATGGATCTGCACCACCCACGGCGCCACACGCCAGCGCTGCGGCGACACCAGCACGCGCGGCAATGTCGCCAGCAACAACCCGAGAAAACTGACCAGACGCAGCGCATCGCGCCAGATCGCCAGCACCGCCGCCCCGATGCCGGCGATGAAATCGCCCACGCCCTCCCGAACCGGCGCCGGCAGCGGCTCGGCATCGGCCTGTGCCACCGCAGCCAGCAGGCGCGCATGGCGTGGCGCCAGTGCATCGAACTGTTCCAGCCCGGCTCCGCCGGCCAGTTGCAGCAACAGGCTGGCACCGGCGGTATCCACCTTTCCCAGCGCCTGTGCATCGATGCGCTGCACGCCGGCTTCACGTGCGGACAACGCGGCCAGCGCGCGTTCCAGCCGGGTTGCGTGCGCCAGTGTCCAGTCGCCGGACAGCTGCACGCGGCCCTGCGCATCCGGGCCCTGGAAACTGCCAGGCGTGGTCGCTGCCATGTCGGCTTCGTGCGCGTGCGTGTTCATGTGCGCAGGCACCAGTGCCACGGCTCGTAGACAATGCCGTGCGGGTTGTCGCGCGGGTAACTCAGGTGGAATCCGAACGCCGCCGCGTTTTCGCACAGCCACGCGAAGGCCGGTGTGGCTTCGAAAGACTCCTCGGCCGGCGGCTGGCCCGGCGTGCCGATGTCCAGCGCGCGCCCGGAATGGTGCTCACTGTAGCCGGGCGCGGCGTTGACCGACAGGATCTGCGCCAGCGTCTGCCCACGCGCCAGTTTGCGCCGGAAAATCCCGAGCTGATAAGCGTGGCTGCGATAACCGGAAATCGCTTCCAGCCGCACCCCATCGGCAGCTGCGGCAGCCTGCATTCTGCGCCAGCCGGCCGCCGCCTGCGGCAGCAGCCACAACGGTCGCTGCCAGCGATCAAAATCAGCCAGTGCCAGCCAGGAAGGTTCCGGCACCAGCGGCAACCCATGCCGCTGGCTGTAGCCGGCATCCAGTCCAAGCCGGACGCAGTGTTCGCGCAGTGCGTGGGAAGGCATGGGAGCCGGGCGGGCCTGCCGTTCAATCTGATGCAGGTGTCCGGAAAGTTCCGCCGGATGCAGTTGCCGGCGGGCGCGGGCCAGCGCCGGTGGCAGCAACGCGTACAGTTTCCCGTCCGCGTCCAGCGTCGCCAGATAGCGCCCATCGGCCTTGCGCCGCAGCACCCAGCGCGCCGCGCGCAGCGCCCGCACACTGGCATTTCCGCGCGCGCGCAGCAGCGTCGCCGGCCAGGCTTCCATGCGTTCGAAATTGACCAGGCGCAGATCGCGGTGATTCATGCGCGGCAGCTTATCAGGCGGCCGTGAAGGCCTGAACGACGACGAACGCGGCACCGTTCAGCTGCGGTGGCCGGCCTGCTGCAAGGCCCGCAAAACCGACTGCGGCTTTTCCGGACTGAGCAGCAGTATCCGGCCGTTGCGTTGCGGCAACAGCAATACGTTGCGGCGCGAGCTCAGTGCGCAGAACAGTTTCTGCTTCCACTCACGGCCACGGTAATGGCCGGCGTCCAGACCCGGCAGGCTCATGCCGTTGAGGCGGACCGTCGGCCGCCATTGCGGGTGTTCGGCCAGATCGACGATCCGCGCCGCATCCACATCAAGATCGGCCAGCGCGATGCGCTGGGTGTAGAACGTGGCGCGCACCACCAGCCGGCCGTCTTCCAGCGTCACCCGCATACGTCGCACCACCAGCAGTAACATGGCCGCGCCCGCCAGCAACCCGAACGCGACCAGGGCCAGTGTCGCCGGCCCCAGATCCTGGCCACCCGCGACAAACAGCGCGCCGAAGGTGAACAGCAGGCCCAGCACCAGCGCGGCCAGCGTCACCCGCGTCGGCTTGCCGATGGGCTGCATCGGAAAATCCCGCGCCATCACGCCGTTCCGCGCGTTGCGGTTTCCGGTTCGCCACGCAGGGTGCTGCTGGCCGGCGCCGAAGTCGAAGCCGGCGTTTGGGCCGGCACCAGCCGGAAGTCTTCGACCAGCCCGTCGGCATTGATCGTGATGCGCGCATCCAGTGCGGTGCTGCCATATTGCAGCCGCGCCGTGACCAGCGGCTTGCCCTTGATCGCCTCGCCGCGCAAGGCATCGCGTGTGCGGCGCTCACCGAACTGTTCCGGCAGCCCCTCCCAAACCTGCTTCAACCGCGCTTCGTCCAGCGACTGGCGCAGCGCCGGGGCCAGCAGTTCCAGCGCCTGCGTGTAATGCCCGCCATCAAGCCGGTCGAGGAGTTCCGCGCCGATGCGCAGATGGGCGGGATCGGCCACCGCACTTTCCGCCACCGGCGGCGCCAGCATGGCCTGGGTGAACCAGCGCGCGCTGAAGAACACCCCGGCCATCGCGATCAGGGCGAAGAAGATGGTCTTTTTCATCGCCGCATCCATCAGCGCCTCCGCTTCATGAAGAAGTGCACCTTCATGCCGTAGTACAGCGTGTTGACCAGTTCCCAGCCCTGCTGGCCTTCCTTGTTCAAGGCTTCGGTCATCTGCTCGGGCTTGCTTGTGCCCCAGACCGAGACCGGCGCCTGTATGACCTTGTATTCCCAGCGATCCATCGTGTCATTCCTTGTCTTTTTCTGCCTGCGGCGCACCGTGCTTGAGCCGCTTGGCGCGGCGCAACGCATCGCGCAGCACGTACTCGATCTGGGCGTTGAGTGAGCGCAGTTCGTCATCGGCCCAGTGCTGCATCGCCGCCAATACCTGGGCGTTGATGCGCAGCGGGTAGGCTTTCTTTTCGTTCATGGCAGGCTGATCCAGTTCCCAAGGCCCGCAAGCCCGCAGCGGCGCCTGCGAATCCCCAATCCCGAATCCCCGATCCCGGCTGTCAATACAGCGACCCGGCGTTGACCACCGGTTGCGTGGCGCGGTCCGAACACAGCACCACCAGAAGATTGCTGACCATCGCGGCGCGGCGTTCCTCGTCCAGGTCCACGACACCGTTCTTCTTCAGCTCGTCCAGCGCCATTTCCACCATGCTGACCGCGCCGTAGACGATGCGGGTGCGGGCCGCGACCACGGCATTGGCCTGCTGCCGCTGCAGCATTGCCTGCGCGATTTCCGGGGCGTAGGCCAGATGGCTGATGCGCGCCTCGATCACGTCCACGCCGGCACGCGCCAGACGTTCGGCGATCTGTTCCTGCAGGTGCTGGGAAATTTCCTGAGGATGGCTGCGCAGCGCGATCTGGCCGTCCTCATGCTGGTCGTAGGGATAGCTGGACGCCATCGCGCGCAGCGCCGATTCGGACTGGATGTGGACGTAGCTTTCGTAGTCATCGACGTTGTAGACCGCCTCGGCCGAATCCACCACCTGCCACACGATCACCGCCGCGATCTCGATCGGGCTGCCTTCCAGTTCGTTGACCTTGAGCTTGCCGCTTTCGAAGTTGCGCACCCGCAGCGACACCTTCCTGGCCGAGAAGAACGGATTGTTCCAGCGCAGCCCGCTGTCCTTGACCGTGCCCACGTACTTGCCGAACAGGCTCAGCACCGCCGCCTGGTTGGGTTCCACCGAATAGAAACCGGCCAGCGCCACCAGCAGCACCACGCCTCCGGCCACCGACAGCAGCACCAGCAACAGGCCCTCCTGCCGAATCCCCAACACGAACAGCACGATCACCCCGACCACACCGAGCAGGACCGCCAACAACACGGGAATCCCCGGCAGCGAACTTCTGGAAACCTCTTGCATGGCACCCTCCGAGTTTGTGTAAAAAAAGATATCGCATTGATATCAGTCCGCAAGACGTGCGTGCTGCCGGATTGTGACGCGCGGTGTGGTCAGGGCGCGATTTTTCTTTTCAGCGCCCGCGCCGCGCCCTCCGGCAGGTTCGGGAGCGATTTCAGCACCCACGGCAGCAGCTTGCGGCGTGCGCCACTGATCGATTCGGGTACCACGGCTTCGATCAGATGCGGACCGGGATGCGCCAGCGCGTACTCGAACGCCTTGCAGAACGATCTGGCGCTGTCGGCGCGCGCGGCGTGCACGCCCATGCCCTGCGCCAGCCGGGTGAAATCCAGCACCGGGCCGTGCAGATCCAGCTGTGATTTCGCCTTGGCCCCGCCCTGCTCGGCGCCGACGCGATCCAGTTCGACATTGAGTACCGAGTAGGACGCGTTGTTGAAAATGATCGCGGTGACATCAAGGTTTTCGCGCGCCATCGTCCACAGCGCCTGGATCGTGTACATCGCGGTGCCGTCGCCGATCAACGCGATCACCGGACGATCCGGACAGGCGACGGCGGCACCGACCGCGCTGGGCAGTCCCTGCCCGATGGCACCACCGGTCAGCGTGAGCAGATCGTGACGCGGCGCGCCGGCGGTCATCGCGGCCAGCATCAGAGTCGAGGTGATGCCTTCATCGATCAGGATGGCGTTGTCCGGCAGCAGGTGGCCGACGGCCTTGCAGACCTTGGCGGCGCTGAGCCGGCCGCGTGGGCGGCTCGGACGCTGCGCTTCCTGCAATGCCGGCGCGGTGTTGGCTGCATCCAGCGCCTGCACCAGTTTTTCCAGGCTGCTGGCCGCGTCCTGTGCCGGCGTGGCGAGGGTGTGTACGGTGCAGCCCTCGGGCACCAGATCGCTCTTCTTGCCCGGATAGGCGAAGAAGGACACCGGCGATTTGGCATCCACCAGCACCAGATGTTGCAGGCCGGCCAGTTGCACGCTGGCCAATTCGGCCATGTAGGCGATGCGCTCGACCGGCGGCAGTCCGGCGCCGCGCTCCATCCTGGTCGGGAAGGTTTCAGCGAACAGTTGCACACCATGCGCCTGCGCGAGGCGCGCAGCGGCAAGCAGGGCCGGTTCGCGCAGCGCGCGGCCACCAAGCAGCAGCGCGGCCTTGCCACCGGCACGGATCGCCGCAGCGATCGACTGCACAACGGTGTCATCAGCGGCTTCCAACTGCATCGATTCTGGTGGCGGGCACGGCACACCACCCTCACCCCAGGACACATCGGCCGGCAGGATCAGCGTCGCGACCTGCCCCGGCAATCCGCGCGCGGCGACGATCGCATCGACCGCGTCCCGGCTCAGCTGCGCGGTCGTGGTCGAGGTGCGCACAAAGTTGGGCGAAACGTTGCGCGCCACGGTTTCGATGTCCGACTGGAGTTGCGCGTCGTATTGGGCGTGATAGGTCGCGTGATCACCGACGATGTTGACCACCGGCACCTTGCCCTTGCGCGCGTTGTGCAGATTGGCCAGCCCATTGCCCAGGCCGCAGCCCAGATGCAGCAGCGTGGCGGCGGGCTTGTCGGCCATGCGCGCATAACCGTCGGCGGCGCCGGTCGCCACGCCTTCAAACAAGGCCAGCACCGCGCGCATCCGGGGCTCGGCATCGAGCGCGGCGACGAAGTGCATTTCCGAGGTGCCGGGGTTGGAAAAACACACCTCGATGCCGGCATCGGCCAGGGTTTTCATCAGGGCTTGGGCGCCGTTCATGGCGATCCTCCATGCAGTGAATCGGAATGAAGTGGGTCGAAATGAAGTGAGTCGGGGTTGATATCGGCGATGCGGGTGACGCCGGCGAAAGTCATCGCCAGATACAGTTCGCGCCGCAGCATGCCCAGGTAATCGCGCAGGCCGTCACTGCCGGCGCCGGCCAGCGCCCAGACCCACGGGCGGCCGATCAGCACGCCACGCGCGCCCAGCGCCAGCGCCTTGAAGATGTCGCTGCCACTGCGCACGCCGCCATCGAGCAGCACCTCGGTCTGCGCGCCGACAGCCTGCGCGATGGCCGGCAGCATCGAAATCGACGAGGCCACCGAATCGAGCTGGCGCCCGCCGTGGTTGGATACGACGATGCCATCGGCACCGATCTGCACCGCCGCGCGCGCGTCCTCGACATCGAGGATGCCCTTGAGCAGCAGACGACCTTTCCAACGCGCGCGCAGCCATTCGATGTCGCGCCAGGTGACGGAAGGATCGAACTGCGTATCGACCCAGCCCTTGAATGCATCCAGATTGCGCGCATCCGGCACCTGCTGCGCCAGACAGCCGAATTTCAGCGGCTTGCCGCCCAGCGCCACCTCGCGCAGCCAACGCGGCCGCGCCAGCACCTGGCGCAGGCGCAGCAATGCACCGGCCGCACCGCGCGCTTCCAGTCCGTTGCGTACATCGCGATGTCGCAGGCCCGGCAGCGGCAGATCGACGGTGAACACCAGCGTCCTGCAACCGGCCGCCCAGGCTTCATCGAGCAGCACCGCGACCACGCCGCGATCACGCAACATGTAAAGCTGGAACCAGAACGGCGTGCGCCGCGCGGCCTGCACTTCGGCCAGCGGGCAGATGCCGACGGTGGACAGCGTGAACGGCACGCCGGCCGCTTCGGCCACGCGTGCCGCCTGCGCTTCGCCACGGCGCGCCATCATCCCGGCCAGCCCGATCGGCGCCAACGCCAGCGGCAGCGCGCAGTCCTCGCCGGCGATCACGGCACGCGTGTCGATGCCGTCGACATTGCGCAGCACGCGCTGGCGCAATTTCAGCGCGGCGAAATCATCGCGATTGGCCGCCAGCGTGCGCTCGTCGCCGGCACCGCCATCGACGTAATCGAACAGGAAGCGCGGCAGCCGGCGCGCGGCCAGAGCGCGGTAGTCGGTTGCGGTGGAAGGGAAATGTGCAGGCATGGTTGAACTCTACCCGGAGACAAACAATCGCGGGCAAGCCCGCTTCAACAAACGCCGCCCGGCAGCAATCCCACACCGCGGATACACGTTGATTCGTATTTTCATGGGAGCAGTGGTGCAACGGGCTGGCGCTGCTGTGGGAGCGGGCTTGCCCGCGATCTTGATGCCTGGATTGATGGAATGACCGGTTCGGCGGGAATGCCCCACCGCGGGCAAGCCCGCACCCACGAAGAGCGACAAGCTCCGCCGGTGGCGCATCAATCCTTGCCGGTGATCGACCGAGCGGCCGCGCGCGCGGTCAGGATGCAACCGGGCAGGAAGGTGCCTTCCAGCGAGCGCTTTCCGTTGGCACCACCACCGCCGAAACCGGCCGCTTCGCCGACGCAATAAAGACCATCGATGGGCGCGTCGTTGCCATCCAGCACGCGACTGTGCAGATCGGTACGCAGGCCGCCGAGGCTCTTGCGCGTGATCAGCTGGGTGCGGATCGCGATGAACGGGCCGGCGCCTTTCTTCTGCAGCGGCGCGGGTTTGCAGGTGCGCAGCCGGTCCGGTGCCCATTGGCGAGCGTGGCGGATGAGGCGGAGTTGGTCGTCGTTTTCCAACGCGTCGCCACGCGCGAACTGCGCATCGAAGGCATCGACCGTGGCCTGCAAACGTGCCGGATCGACATCGTGCGAAGCGGTCAGCGCGTTCATCTTTCCGGCCAGTGCGGCGAGCGTGTCGGCGACGAGGAAATCCGGGCTTTCATCGCGCATCTGCCGCACCAGACGGTGGTTGCCGAACAGGGTGTCGGCGAGGAAACGCAGGAATTGCCTGTCGCGGATGCGCGGGTTGTGTTCGGCTCCGGAAATCGCGAACTCCCTGGCGGCGATGCGCCAGTTCATCAACTGCCAGGTCCAGGGCTTTTCCTGCTCGGCCACGCGCTGGCAGAGCCAGTTCGTATCGAATCCGGTGACCAGCGGTTCCGGACCGATGCGCTGGCCGCGATGGTCCAGCCAGAGCGCCGATTTGCACGGAATCATCGACAGGCCGTGGCCGTCGAAATGCGGGAACGGATGCGCGAAGCCGGCGGCGTAGTTCCACATTTCCCCGGCATGGGTGATGCGCGCGCCGAGGCGGTCCGCAGCGTGATGATGCAGCGCACCGTCGGCGAAGGGATGTGCGCCATTGAGCATCGTTGCCGGCATCCGGCGATCCTTTGGCCAGTTCGCGCGCACCTGCGCGTGGCAGCCGTTGATGCCACCCATCGCCAGCACCACGACCGGTGCCTGCAACCACACTTCCTTACCGCTGACTTCGTCCACCGCATGCGCACCGGCAAGCCGGCCGCCGGCGTGTTCCAGTTCGATCACGCGATGACGATGCAGCACGGTCAAACGGCCACCGCTGTCGGCGGCGTGCATCGCCGCGATCATGCGGCGTGTGAGTTCACGCGAGGTGCCCCAGACGATGTGATAGCGCGGCAGGCTGTTGCCCTCGCCAAAGCGTCCGCGTTCGACCCAGTTCACCGCCGGCATGAATTTGATGCCTTCGCCGACGAGCCAGTCGTGTACGTCGGCGCGCGAGCGCTCGACGTAATGCTGCGCCCAGCGCAGCGGCCAGGTGTCGTTCGGGTCCAGTTCGCCGAAGCGCAGCCAGTCGGCCAGCGCGATCTCCGGCGTATCGCGGATGCCGCGGCGCGCCTGCAACGGCGTGCCGACCAGCGCCATGCCGCCGAAGGCCCACAGCGCCAGCCCACCCAAGCGGTCCGACGTATCGCGGTCCACCAGGGTCACTCGAAGGCCGGCGCGCAATGCTTCCAGCGCGGTGACGATGCCGGCCAGGCCGCCGCCAATGATGAGGATGTCCGATTGCCGCGATCCCACCCTTGCCTCTCCCCTGGAACACGCCCGCCCCGACGCCGTCCGGGTGCAGGCGAAAACACCAAGCATACGGCAGCGCATGGCGATGCGGGAGGCGTCATCGGGAACGAACGCATCAGCCTTGAGCAAGGCGCCTCCGTGGGCGACCGGATCTTCGCGATGCTGATCCGGCTGACGGCGTGGCCGCGACGGCTATGAGCCTGATGGGTGCGCGGTGATCGCGCATCGCAGAACGTCTTATCGCGGCCAGCGCGTTACCCACCCCCACGCCGACAAGTCCGCGGCTGCGGTTGCGCTCAGCGGTATTGCCTTTGCCTGTGCGCTGGCGTCTTCGGGCACGCAGCCGCGCAGGTCAATCCTTCGGCGGCGGTGGCGCCAGCACGGTGCGGTCGCCATTGTGTTCGGGTGGCGACACGATACCGGCGGCTTCCATCGCTTCCACCAGACGCGCGGCGCGGTTGTAACCGATGCGCAGATGGCGCTGCACACTGGAAATGCTGGCGCGGCGGCTTTCGGTGACGATGCGCACGGCCTGATCGAACAACGCGTCGGCTTCCGGATCGCCACTGTTGGCCGGCTCCGGCAGGCCGGTGGCGCCGATCACCTGGCCATCGCCCAGGGTCTGGGTGTCTTCCAGCACGCCTTCCATATAGTCCGGGCCGCCGGAACTTTCCTTGAGGAAATCCACCACGCGGTGCACTTCGTCATCGGAAACAAAAGCACCGTGCAGGCGCTCAGGCATCGCGGTGCCAGGCGGCAGGTAGAGCATGTCGCCGTGGCCGAGCAGGGTTTCGGCGCCGGACTGGTCAAGGATGGTGCGCGAGTCGATCTTCGAGGACACCTGGAACGCGACGCGGGTGGGGATATTGGCCTTGATCAGGCCGGTGATCACATCCACCGAGGGGCGCTGGGTGGCGAGAATCAGATGGATACCGGCGGCGCGCGCCTTCTGCGCCAGGCGCGCGATCAGCTCTTCGACCTTCTTGCCGACGATCATCATCATGTCGGCGAATTCGTCGATGATGACGACGATGTACGGCAGCGTCTCAAGCTCGCGTGGCACCTCGTCCAGTTCCGGATTGGGCTTGAACAGCGGATCCATCAGCGGCTGCCCCGCCTCGATGGCGTCCTTCACCTTTTTGTTGAAGCCGGCGAGGTTGCGCACACCCACCGCGCTCATCAGCTTGTAGCGCCGCTCCATTTCGGCCACGCACCAGCGCAGGCCGTTGGCGGCCTCCTTCATGTCGGTGACCACCGGCGCGAGCAGGTGCGGGATGCCTTCGTAGACGGAAAGCTCCAGCATCTTCGGGTCGATCATCAGCATCCGCACATCGCGTGCGCTGGACTTGTAGAGCAGGCTCAGCACCATCGCGTTGACCGCGACCGATTTGCCCGAGCCGGTGGTGCCGGCCACCAGCAGATGTGGCATGCGCGCCAGGTCGGCCACCGTCGGGCGGCCGCCGATGTCCTTGCCCAGCGCCAGCGTCAGCGGACTGGCGGCCTTGTCGTATTCCTTGGAGCGCAGGATTTCGGAAAGGAAAATGATCTCGCGGTTGGCGTTGGGAATTTCCAGTCCGATCACCGACTTGCCCGGGATCACGTCGACCACGCGCACCGATTTCACCGACAGGCCGCGCGCGATGTCCTTGTCCAGACTCGACACCTGGCTGCCCTTGACGCCGGGCGCCGGTTCCATTTCGAAACGCGTGACCACCGGCCCGGGATAGACTCCGACCACCTGCCCTTCGATGCGGAAATCCTTGAGCTTGAATTCGATCTGGCGCGACAGCGTTTCCAGCGCCTCGTCCGAATAACCCTTGGGCTGCGGCTTGGGATCATCCAGCAGCGACAACGGCGGCAGCCCGCCCTCGCGGCTGGGCGCACCGGCGAACAGCGGGATCTGGGTTTCGCGTTGGGCGCGGTCGCTTTTCTGCACCGGCGGCGGCGGTGGCTCGATCCGCACCGGCTCGCGTTTGGCGCGCCTGATCTTCTCTTCGCGCCGGGTTTCCTCGCGCTCGGCCTTGACCGCGCGGGTCGCACGCCATTTTTCCGCATCCTGCGCGGTGCGCCCGAGCAGCCCGCGCAAAAACGCAAGCAGCGCCAGCACCGCGCGCCCGATGCGGTCCATCAGCGCGAACCACGACAGGCCGGTGGCCAGCGTGATGCCGACCAGCAGCAGCGTCACCGCGAACAGCGCCGCCCCCAGATACCCGAACAGGCGTTGCAGCGAATCACTGACCAGTTGCCCGAGCAGGCCGCCGGCCCCAACCGGCAACTGCGTGGCGAAATGCTCCGGCGGATTCAGATGCGCCAGCCCGGACACCGCGACCAGAAAACCGAATACGCCGATCAGACGCAGCGCCGGGGTCAGCGCGGTTTCGCCACTCTGTTCGCGCCCGCGCAGCGCCAGCCAGATCACATAACCCAGCAGGAATGGCAGCAGATACGCGCCGATGCCGAAAAATGACAGCATGATGTCGGCAAAATACGCGCCAGCCACGCCACCGAAATTGCCGATCGGCCCGGTTACGCTGCCCGAACGCGACCAGCCCGGATCTTCCGGGCTGTAACTGACCAGGCAGGCCAGCAGATACAGCAGCACCGGCACCACGAGCAGCACCAGGCTTTCCCGCCATACCCGGCGCCCGTCGCCGCTTTTCCCCTGAATGTCCTGTCGCGCGCGTGCCACCTGATCAAGCCGCCTCATCCGATCAATCCAACGGTCGATTGTATCAGCGCCGCCCGCCTGCCCGGCGCATGCGGAACAGTGCGCGAAATCAGGCTTCCTCTCCGATGAAACCACCGGACTGGCGCCGCCAAAGAGCGGCATAAAGGCCATTGTTTTCAATCAGTTGTGCGTGCGTTCCCTGTTCCAGGATGCGACCCTTGTCGAGTACGACGAGCCGGTCCATGCGTGCGATCGTGGACAACCGGTGCGCAATCGCGATCGTGGTCTTGTCCTGCATCAGGGTATCCAGTTGTTCCTGGATCGCCGCCTCCACATCCGAATCCAGCGCCGAGGTGGCCTCGTCCAGCACCAGGATCGGCGCGTTCTTCAGCAACACCCGCGCGATCGCCATGCGCTGGCGCTGGCCACCGGACAGTTTCACGCCACGCTCGCCCACTTCCACGTCATAACCGCGCTGACCATCGCGACCACTCAGACCCTCGATGAATTCATCGGCCCGGGCCCAGCGCGCGGCCTCGCGCATTTCGGTTTCGCTCGCGTCCGGGCGGCCATAAAGCAGGTTTTCGCGCACCGTGCGATGCAGCAGCGAGGTGTCCTGTGTCACTACACCGATATTGCGCCGCAGGGATTCCTGGGTGACGGCGGAAATGTCCTGTCCATCGATCAGGATGCGGCCACCCTCGACATCGTGGAAGCGCAGCAGCAGGTTCACCAGTGTCGATTTGCCGGCACCGGAACGGCCAATCAGGCCGATTTTCTCGCCCGGGCGGATGTCCAGCGAGAAATCATCGATGACATTGCCACCGGCACCGTAGTGGAAACGCACCTGCTCGAAGCGGATGCCGCCGTCGGTGACGACCAGTTCCCTGGTGCTGCGGTCCACCACGCGCAGCGGTTCGGCCAACGTGCCGATGCCGTCCTGCACGGTGCCGATGTTCTCGAACAGCCCGGCCACTTCCCACAGCACCCATTCGGACATCGAACGGATACGCATCACCAGCGCGATCGACACCGCAATCGCGCCACCGCTGATGCTGCCATGCAACCAGGCCGCGACCGCCACCGCCGCGGTGCCGATCAGCAGCAGCGCGTTGAGCGTGTGCAGGCTGGTGGTCAGCAGGGTCACCAGCCGCATCTGGCGGTGCACCGTGACCAGGAAACCATCCATCGCTTCGCGCGCATAATCCTGCTCGCGTGCGGTGTGTGCGAACAGCTTCACCGTCTGGATATTGGCGTAGCTGTCGACGATGCGCCCGGTCATCTGCGCCCGCGCATCAGCCTGCGCCATCGACACCTTCTGCAGGCGCGGCACGAAAAACCGCACCAGCCCGGCATAGCCGAGCAGCCAGACCAGCAGCGGCAAGGCCAGCCAGACATCGGACTTGAAGGCGAGGAACAGCGTGCCGATGAAATACACCACCACGTAGACGAAGGCATCGAGCAGCTTCAGCACTGTCTCGCGGATCGCCAGTGCGGTCTGCATCACCTTCTGCGATACCCGCCCGGCGAACTCGTCCTGGAAGAACGACAGGCTCTGGCGCAGCATGTAGCGATGCGCCAGCCAGCGCGCGATCATCGGGTAATTGCCCAGCAACGTCTGGTGCACGAACAGCGCCTGCAAGCCGATCAGCAGCGGATAACCCAGCAGCACCAGAAGGCCCACGCCCAGCAACTCGCGTCCGTGCCGCTCCATGAAACCTTCGCGCGGCTCCTGCCCGACCCAGTCCACGATGCGCCCGATCCAGTCGAAGAAATAGATCTCCGCCGCCGACACCATCGCGGTCAGCAGCGCGACCGCCACCAGCCACGGCAACACCGGGCGCGAGTAATGCAGCACGAACGCCCACAACCGGCGCGGTGGCGCCTCCGGCTCGTGCATCGGATAGGGATCGACCAGCGATTCGAAGAATCGGAACATGATTCCGCCACGACAGAAAAGGCAAAGCCCGCCGCAAACGCTGCGACGGGCTGTTCGGAAAGCTCCCGCCACAGCGGAAGCACGACTCAATACGACATCAAACCACGACCCGGTGGGTGCCAGCCACGGCAGCAGTCGCAGCGGGGCGGGCACCCAGGCCGCCCAGCTGGCTTCACGTTCAATGTCAGATAGACATCGGCAGCCACGCCTTCAGATGAAACCCGGGCGCGATCAGGGAGGAAGGGCGTAACTCAGGCAGCTTCGTCCAGCAGCTGGATCTGCACGGTATCCGGGTCCACACGCTGAACATCGATGCCCTGCGCACGCAGCATCTGCACCAGCCCGTCTTCGCCGATCAGATGCATCGCGCCGACGACGACCAGATGCGTGCCTTCGCCGCTGTCCAGCATCGCGCTCACCTGCGGCAGCCATTTCAGGTTGCGGTCGCGGTTCAGCAATACGTACATCTGCGGGGTCTTGTCGATCATTTCGCCATTGATCATGTCCACCAGACGGGTGTCGTCGCCGCTGCGCCAGATATCCAGCAGTTCCATCAGCTTCTTGCGCATTTCCGCCGGCGGGCCGAGCGCTTCGTCCAGCATCTGGGCCTGCTCTTCAAGTGGGGAATTGTCCAGCGCGCCGAGTTGTTCCAGCACGGTTTCAAGGCCACTGACCGGCTTGCCATCGGCAGCGGCGCGCTGCATGAAGTGCTGGTCCAGGCCGAGCGAGGGATTGAGCCCGGCGGCAGTCATCGCGCCGACTGCCAGGTTCATGCCCATGAACCACGGCTTGAATGCATCCGAACTGGCCATCGCAGCCTCGCTGCCGCCCATGAAGGCCTGCAATTTGGCGGCGGTTTCCTCCGGAATCACCGAACGCAGGGTGCGGCCGTCATCGAACTTGGCCAGCGCCTGGATCGACGCCATGGTTTCCGGCGCGGTCATTTCCGCCGGGTCCACCTCGAACACCACGCGGCCGGCTTCGGAATAGGCCAGCTCCACCTGCGGGTGCAGCGGGTAATCCTCCGGCGTGAGCAGGTGGAACGAGCCCAGCATGTAGACCGTGCCGGCCTTGCCTTCGGCCTTCCACAGCAGCGGCACCGGTGCCGCCAGCGCGTTGCCGATCCCGACCATGGCCAGCAGGCAGCCGACCAACCATCCTTTCTTCATCGTGTTTCTCCATAACTTGCGTGTGTGCTGTCGCCATCGAACAGCTTGTGCGGGTTCATGACGCCGTTGGGGTCGAAGGCGTGACGGATGCCGCGCATCAGCGCCAGCTCGGCGGCATCGCGGGTGCTGGACAGATGCGGTTTCTTGACCAGGCCGATGCCGTGTTCGGCCGAGATGCTGCCACCGTGGCGTTGCAGCGCCTGCGCCAGCAGCGAGGTGACGCGGCTGCATTCGTGCACGAAATCGGCATTGGCCATCGGCTCCGGTTTCAGCACGTTGATATGCAGATTGCCATCGCCGATATGGCCGAACCAGACCACATCGAACTGCGGATATTCGCGTGCCAGCAGGGCCTGGGTTTCGGCCAGAAACGCCGGCATCGCGCCGATCCTGACCGAGACATCGTTCTTGTAAGGCACATGCGGCGCCAGCGCTTCGGTGATGCCTTCACGCAGGCGCCACAGCGCGGCGGCCTGGGCCTGGCTCTGCGCGATCACGCCATCGCCCACCAGCCCGGCATCGAGCAGTTCGCTGAAGGCGGCCAGCGCGGCGTCCTGCTTTTCCTCCGTGTCCGCATCGAATTCGGTGACCACGTAATACGGATGCTCCTCCTCGAACGGCCGCTGCGCGCCATGCGCCACCACATGCACCAGCGCGCGCTGGGTGAAGAACTCGAATGCCGACAGCGTCAGCCGCGCGCGCAAGCCCTCGAACACCTGCATCAGCGCCTCGAACGACGGCAACGCGAGCAGCATCACGCTGGATTCGGGCGGCGGATCGGTCAGCCACAGCATCGCCTCGACCACGATCCCGAGCGTGCCTTCGGCGCCGATCACCAGCTGGCGCAGGTCGTAGCCGCTGGAATTCTTGACCAGCCCACGATTGAGCTGAACCAGCTCGCCGCTGCCGCTGACCAGGGTCAGCCCGGCGATCCAGTTGCGGGTATTGCCGTAGCGGATCACGCGGATGCCACCGGCGTTGGTGGCGATATTGCCGCCGATGGTGCAGGAACCGCGCGCGGCAAAATCCACCGGATAGATCAGCCCGTGTTCGCGCGCCGCCGCATGCACCATTTCCAGCGGCACGCCGGGTTGCACGGTCAGGATGCGGTCGGCCGGATCAAAGCCCAGCACCCGGTTCATCCGCTCCAGGCTGAGCACCAGCTCGCCATTGGCCGCGACCGCGCCACCGGAAAGCCCCGTTCTACCGCCCGAGGGGACAATCGCCACCTGATGCGTATTCGCCCATCGCACCAGGCCCTGCACGTCCTCGACGCACGAAGGAAACGCAATCGCCAACGGTGCCGGCACCCAGCGACGGGTCCAGTCGCGGCCGTAGTACTCAAGATCGGCCGAATCGGTCTTGAACATGACTCCGGGAAAAAGGCGGGCAAGTTCGGCGGGGCGGGAGTCGCTCATGGTCGGCGCAGGGAAATATCAGTAGAACGCAAAGCGTTGAACGCCGCGAAGCACGACTTTGCGGCATCGCAGCACGGGAGCGACAGCGTGCCAGCCCCGTGGCACGCCGTCCATTGCTCGCATACTCATTGCACTTCCGCAGGTGGGTCCGAACGCGAAGCCGGCAGCGGAGTACGCCAGTCGGATTGGCCCGAATGTCCTCGCAGCGGTATCCGTATCTTGCCGGTGGCCGAGTCGATCACCGCAGCACGTGCGGCATCGGCATCAAGGCGCAGCTCGCTTTTCCTCTGGGCCTGAAAGGAGAATCCGCCGTTGGTGCCCGCTTCGGCGCGCAGGCGCAACGCGTGATCCACGGCGCGCACCATCGCGTGGATGTCCTGGAACCGCTGCAGATACGGCGTGTACGCCACGGCCGTCATGGGCGCCACGGAACAGCCCAGGACATTGCTGATGCAGCGCCACTGCCGTAACGCGGGCACCCCCGGCACGGGCGGAATATCGCCTCCGTCTGCCAGCGCGCGACGCACCGGTGCAGCACAGGCGTGACCGTAAACAGGGGCCATCATGGCGCGCGTGGCGCGCACATCCAGCACCAACGGGCGCAAAAAGCGGTAGGCCTCCTGATCATTGCGCTCCAAATGGGCGTGGACGGTCTGTTCTTCCCCCCGCATCGCGCTGCACAGGTCGGGAGCGACGTGCAAAGGATCAAACGCCGTAGAGCAAATCGGCGGCAGCGGTTGATCCAGTGGCAACTCCGCCAGCATGTCGGCAAACAGGCGTGATCCGACGGCGACCATGGCACCACCCGTCACGGCGAAAACCAGCGAATCGCTTTGGGCACTCAAACGCCGCCAGGTCTCCACATCCCGGCATACGGCTTCCAGCGCCGCCTGCTGCCGACCCTCGACGAAATCCAGCGCGCTGGCGGCGGGTGAAACGAAAATCCAGCGTAGCGCCGGGAGCGGCGCGAAGGTATGGCCCTTCATCGGGCTGCGGTAGTGATCGAATGCCGACAGGCCACGTACCCGCTCCACGATCGCCCTGTCGTGCTCGATCTGCTGCGCGTATTCATCGCGCTGCGCGCGGACACTTGCCAGACACGCCTGACTGGCAGAGCCGCAATGCTGCAGCCCGGAGGGCCTGCTTGAGTGCCGGGCAAACCTGCCCTCGGCCACGCTTGTCAGGTTGGATAGCACCTGACTCGAGGCCGCGCCATTCAAGGCCTGCCGATAGTTCTCGACATCCGCTGCGACGACCGATTCGACCTCCTCCGGCGGCACGTCGTATTCGATCAGCCACAGCGCCGCGAACGCATTGCGCCCCGGCGGCGCGGGCTCGTCATCCAGCCATGCCAGAGCGGCACGCTGCTCGTCGTTCGGCCCCATCGTCCTTGAAACAACGAACAGCCCGACGACAAATCCCGCCACTATCAACACCAGCAAGCCGACCCATCGCATCAAACGCCTCATGCATACTTCCCCTGCATCTCATGGCTTCAGACTCCAGCCAACGACGCCTGCATCCTCGCGATTGTGACTGTGGCTGTCGAAAACCGGTTTCAGCGCCGCCCGCTGGCGTGCCGCACGAAGAAGCGTTTGAGCGGCGGAAGCCGGTCCACCAGACCCAGCGCCGGCCCGCGCAGCAGCGTCGGCAGCACCGCATCGCTGCCAAACAGGCGTTCGATGCCATCGAAGGCGTAGGCCGCCAACGTGGTTTCGCTGCGGCGACGGCGGGCATAGCGCGACAGCAGCAAATCGCCACCGATGTCCTGGCCAGCGGCATGTGCGGGCGGCAGCAGGCGCAGCAGTTCGGCCACGTCCTGGAATCCGAGATTGACGCCCTGCCCGGCCAGCGGGTGCACGCCGTGCGCGGCATCCCCGATCAGCAGCGCACGCTCGGCGGCATAGCGTTGCGCCAGTTTCAGCCGCAACGGAAATCCGGCACGCGGGGAAAGCGGTGTCATCGCGCCAAGGCGCCCCGCAAACGCGCGTTCCAGTTCGTTCGCGAAAGCATCGTCATCCAGTGCCAGCACACGCTGTGCCTCGTTTTCCGGCAGGCTCCAGACAATCGAACTGCGGCCCTGGGTGAAGGGCAGCACCGCCAGCGGCCCGCTCGGCAGGAAGCGCTGCCAGGCGGTGTTTTCGTGCGATTGCGCGGTCTGGATGTAGCCGACCACGCCGCGCGCTCCGTAATCCCGGCCCCGTGTGGCGATACCGAGACGTTCGCGCAGCGGTGAAGCGCTGCCATCGGCACCGATCAGCAGGCGCGCGTGCAGATGCTCGCCGTTGTCCAGCTCCACTTCGATTCCGCGTGCCTGGCGGTGCAGCGCGACGATCTGCGCCGGGCAATGCAGGCGGATGCCGGGTTCACGTTCCAGCGCCTGCCACAACAGGCTCTGGATCACCGATTGCTCGACGATATGTCCCAGCGCCGAGGCGCCGGCGTGTTCGCCGTGGAAGGTGACGCTGTCCTGCGGCGCGGCCGCGTCCCAGACCTGCATACGGTGATAGGGCTGAGCGCGCGCGGCTAGCACAGCGGGCCAGATCTCCAGTTGCGTGAGCAGATCAGCCGAGGCCGGCGAGATCGCGAAGACGCGCAGATCCGGCGGATTGTCCGCCTGCCACGGCGCCGGCCGGCGCGGTTCGATCACCGCCACACGCATGCCGGCGCGGGCCAATCCCAGCGCCGTGGCGGCACCAACCAGTCCGGCGCCGGCGACGATCACGTCCTGTCCGGGCCGGCTCATGCGCTGCGCTCCCGTGCCAGTTCGGAAACATCGCCGCCGAAGCCCATCGCATCGGTCACCAGCCCATCGGTCAGGCCCGGCATCCGGTCCATCGCCACCATCGCGGCCGAGCGCAACAGCCGCAGTGGCCCGAAACCGTTGCCGAAAATCCGCGCCAGCCCGTCGCTCATCGCCAGCGTGGCGTCGCGATCCGGGATGCGGCGCTGGACATGCGCCTGCAACAGCGCATCGGCACCGATATCCTGCCCACCGGCATGCGCCTGCCGCACCAGTTCGGCCAGCGTCAGTGCATCGCGCAACCCCAGATTGAAGCCCTGCGCGCCGATCGGATGCAGCGTCTGCGCGGCGTTGCCGACCAGCACCGCACGCGCCGCAGTCAGGCGCTGCGCAACCACTTTCTTCAGCGCGTAGCCGCTGCGCTTGCCGGCCCGCAGGAAACGCCCCGCACGCCAGCCGAAACGCTGCTGCATCAGTTCCAGATAACCGGCGTCATCCAGCGCACGCACCTGTTCGGCCATCGACGAAGGCACGGTGCAGACGCTGCCCAGACGGCCGCCACCCAGCGGCAGCAAAGCTACCGGACCCTGCTCGGTGAAACGCTCGTAGGCGGTATCCGGCGGCGCCTTGGCCGCGCTCAGCACGCTGACAAACAGGGTCTGCTCGTAATCATGCACATCGGTGCCGATGCCCAGCGCATCGCGCAGCGTGGAACCGGTGCCGTCGGCGGCGACCAGCAAGCGGGCACGCAAGGTGCGCGGGCCGGATTCGGTTTCAAGCCGCGCTTCGACATGGTCGTCGTGCTGCTCCAGCGCCGTGACGCGCGCCGGGCGCAGACGTTGCAGATCGGGCAGTTCGGCCAGGCGCGCTTCCAGCGCGGCCCCCAGCTCGCGCGCCACAACCACGGCGCCGAACGCATCCAGCCCGCGCGCCGGGGCATCCAGCTGCACGCTGCCGAAATCACCGCGACTGGAAACATGGATATGCCGGATCGGTGCCGGCGGCGTCGCGATATGGCGCCACACACCCAGCGCCTGCAGCGCATTGATGCTGGCACGCGCCAGCGCCAGATTGCGTTCATCGAAACTCGGGGCCGCCGCCGGCAAGGGCGGCGTCGCTTCGGCCAGCGTCACACGCAGTCCGGCACCTTCCAGCGCACAGGCCAGGCTGCTCCCGACCAGCCCGCCACCGACGATCAGCACATCGCAGAAATTTTCCATCGCGCAATGATAAGGCAGCGCGGTGCGATGGAAGTTGAGCAGGATCAGGGCATGATGCGCTCAGACGCTCGTACTTCCAGATCCGGACACAGACCTGCGCCTACCCAATCCCGAATCCCGATTCCCCAATCCCGGCTTCTACGCCCCCGGCCCCAGCGCCAGCGGGATGGTCAGGCGGTCGCCGGCCTTGACCATGTCGCCCTTGAGCGCATTGGCCGAACGCAGGCTGCTGAGCGTGACGCCGTGGCGCTGTGCGATCAGGCCCAGGGTTTCGCCGCGGCTGACCACGTGATGACGCGGCTTGGGCGTGGCGTTGGCCGCCAGCCAGGTGCCCGGCGGCGGCTGCACCGAGAAGTAGTCGCGCACGCCTTCGACGATCGATGCCGCCAGCTTGTTGCGATGGCTGGCGTCGTTGAGTTTCTTTTCCTCGGCCGGATTGCTGATGAACGCGGTTTCCACCAGCATCGACGGCACGTCGGGCGAGCGCAGCACAACGAAATTGGCGCGTTCCACATGCGGCTTGTGCGCCTTGCCCAGACGCTTCATCGCTTCCAGCACATGTGTGGCGGCGTCGCCGGAGGCTTTCATCGTGGCGCTTTGCGACAGATCCAGCAGCACCGCGGCCAGGGTATTGTCCTTGTCTTCCAGCGACACGCCGCCCACCAGATCGGACTGGTTTTCGCTCGCCGCCAGCCAGCGCGCGGCCTCGTTCGAGGCGCCACGGGTGGACAGCACGAAGACCGATGATCCGGACGCGGTGGATTTGTGGAAGGCGTCGGCGTGGATCGAAATGAACAGGTCGGCGCGGGCTTCACGCGCCTTCTGGTAGCGCTTCTGCAGCGGGATGAAGTAATCGCCGTCGCGGATCAGCACCGCTTCCATGCCCGGTTCGGCGTCGATCTGGCGCTTGAGTTCGCGCGCCACCGCCAGCGTGATGTGCTTTTCCCAGGTCTTGCCCGAAGCACCGCGCGCGCCGGGATCCTCGCCGCCGTGGCCGGCGTCGATGGCGATGATGACGTTGCGTTCGGTCGAGGGCACCGCCTGTTCCACGGTGCGCACCACCGGCGCGGCCTTGGCCGCAGTCGGCAGCAGATCAATGACCAGACGATGGCCGAGCTTGTCGGCCGGCGGCAGCAGAAAACTCTTGGGCCGCACGCCTTCGGTCAGGTCGAACACCACGCGCAGATTGCGCTCGCCGTGTTTGCCGGTGCGCACCCCGCCCAGCAGACCGGAGGCTTCGGGTGCGGTGAAGTCGCCGGACAAGGCCGAGGCTTCGATATCGAGTACCAGGCGGTCCGGATTTTCCAGCGTGAACAGCTTGTAATCCAGCGGCCCGGAGATATCGAACACCGCGCGGGTGTGGTCCGGGCCGGCCCAGACACGCAGCGCCTGGATGTCGGCAGCGTGCAGGGCAGCAGGCGCCACCGGCAGCAACGCCAGCAGCAACAAGGCACGCACGAAACGGGCAGGCATCCGCGTCATGATGCGGATTCAACCATCATTGTGTGACGTGACGCAAGAACTTTCCCCTGATATTCCATGGCCTTATTCGACGCTTCTCGACCAGCTGAAAGGATAAGCCGGCACCATGCCAGCAGTATGAATGGAACTGAAAAATCCGGCATGGCCAGACTTTTCCCTTTCAACACAAGCACTTGCCATGGCGGCCCTAGATTCCGGCGAGCGACCACCGGTCGAGCACACCGAACAAACCGAAGCAAACAGACCAACGCTCAGGACACAGCCTGTTCCCACGCGCGTTGCACGCTGTCCGCCCAGGCACGACCCGCGTCGCTGACCGGGTCCAGCGTGGCCATGCGGCCTGCGCCCTGCACCGCCAGACGCAACACCAGATCCACCGCCGGCAACATGCCGTGCCCGCGCTGCGGCCATTCCACCAGCCACAGACGCGCCTCGGCGGCCAGCTCGTCCAGTGCGAGGAATTCCAGTTCCTCCGGATCGGCAATGCGGTACAGATCCAGATGCGCGACCTCGCCGCGTGCGGTGTCGTAGCGTTCGATCAGTGTGTAGGTGGGGCTGCGTACCGGGCCTTCGACCCCGAGACTGCGCAGCAATGCACGCGCCAGCGTGGTCTTGCCGGCACCCAGATCGCCTTCCAGATGCAGCACCGCCACCATCGCGGGCAGATGCGCAGCCAGCAATGCACCGAGGCGTTCGGTGGCCGCCGGTGATGCCAGATGCAGCTTCACGGATTGGCCAGGCGGCGCATGAAGGGGAACAGATCGGCAGCCAACATGCCGCGCTCGCCGCCATCGCGTGCGGCCGCGTCGGCGGCAGCCGAATGCAGCAGCGTCGCGGCACAGGCGGCCGACCAGCCATCCAGCCCCTGCGCCCGCAACGCAGCAATCGCACCGGTCAGCACATCGCCCATGCCACCGCTGCCCATGCCCGGATTGCCGGCGCCGATGACCACTGGCACCTGGCCGGGTGCGGCGATGATGCTGCCGGTGCCCTTCAGCACCACGACCGCGTCGTAGCGTTCCACCAGCGCCTGCGCCGCCGCGAAGCGGTCGGCCTCGACCGAGGGCACGTCCACACCCAGCAGGCGCGCGGCTTCGCCCGGATGCGGACTCAGCACCGCGGCCGGCACGCGTGTCTGGGTGGTGGCCAGCAGGTTCAGGCCATCGGCATCGATGACACTGGGAAGGCCCAGCGCCACCGCCGCCTGGAACAGCAGTTGCGACCATTCACCACGCCCCAACCCCGGCCCCAGCGCCAGCACATCGGCATTGGCTGCCAGCTGGTGCAGCGTGGCGGCATCCTCGACCGCGTGCGGCATGGCTTCCGGGCGCGCGGCCAGCATCGGCGCGACGTGCTTGTCGCGCGTGGCCACGGTCACCAGTCCGGCACCGCAACGCAGCGCGGCTTCGACACAAAGCCGGATCGCACCGCCGTAGCCGTGATCGCCACCGATGGCCAGCACGCGGCCGTTGTCACCCTTGTGCGCATCGCGCGGGCGCCGTTGCAGCCAGCGCCCGAGCTGGCTGGCCACGATCAGTTCGGCCACCGGCGGGCGCAGGCTGCGGGTTTCCAGCGGCACGTCCAGCGTCGCCAGTTCCACCGGCCCGGCGAGGGCGCGCCCCAATCCGGTGAACAGGCCACGCTTGTGCGCGATGAACGACACCGTGCGGGTGGCACGCACCGCTTCGCCATCGGCACTGCCGGAATCGGCATCCAGACCGGACGGCACATCCAGCGCCAGCACCGGGCGCCCGGCCGCGTTGATCGCCTGGATCAGCGCCAGACCGATGCCTTCGGGCAGGCGCGACAGGCCAATGCCGAACAGCGCATCGACGATGACATCGGCCTCGGGCAGCACATCCCCTGGCTTGAAGACGATCTCCTCGCCACCGGTTTCGCGCCAATGCGCATAGGCGCGGCGCGCCGGATCGGCCGCAGGTTCGCCCTCGTGCCCGACCACCAGCGTGACTTGCAAACCGGCCAGCCGCGACAAGCGCGCCAGCACGAAACCATCGCCGCCGTTGTTGCCCTGCCCGCAGACCACGCAGATGCGCCGCGCCATCGGCCAGTCCAGCTTCATCCGCGCGAACGCGGCGGCGGCGGCGCGGGTCATCAGCGCATAGGCGTCGATGCCATCGTGTTCGATTGCATGCGCCTCAAAAGCGCGCACGTCCTCACATCGGTACAGCGGAAGGGGCTTGTCCATGGCCGGAATTCTAGCCCGGATATTTCATGAGACCGCAGAAAAGTGCCTACCAAACCGCACCAGACTGCCATTTGATCCATGTTCCCGCTTTGGATGAAGTGTCCCGCGCACTTTTCTGCTGATGCGGCACTCATGAAATGTCCGGGCTGGCCCGAATGAGGTGAGCGGACCTGTCTGTTTCCGTGCCATCCGGCGGGCGCGGTGCGACACTTGGCGCACGCCCGCCGCCGCCTTCGTCCATGCCTCCCCGCCTGCCACCCGATCCTGCCGAACTTGTCGCCGAGCTGCGTGTCTGGGCGGCGGAGCTGGGCTTCCAGCAACTGGGCATCGCCGACACCCGGCTGCGCACCGACGCCGCCCACCTTGAGAGATGGCTGGCCGAAGGCATGCACGGCGAGATGGATTACATGGCGCGCAACACCGGGATGCGCGCCCATCCCGAGCGTCTGGTGGAAGGCACCTTGAGGGTTATTTCCGTACGCATGGACTATGGCGAAGCCGATCCGGACAAGGGCTGGGCCACGCTACACGATGGCCAGCGCGCCTACGTGGCGCGCTACGCGCTGGGGCGCGACTACCACAAGCTGATCCGCAACCGCCTGCAGAAACTGGCGACCCGCCTGAGCGAACGGATCGGGCCATTCGGCTACCGCGCCTTCACCGATTCGGCGCCGGTGCTGGAACGCGCGCTGGCGCGCAATGGCGGCCTGGGCTGGATCGGCAAGCACACCTGCCTGATCAACCGCCACGCTGGTTCATGGTTCTTCCTGGGCGAGCTGTTCACCGATCTGCCGCTGCCCGCCGATGCCGAAACCAGCGCGCATTGCGGCACCTGCACCCGCTGCATCGAGGTCTGCCCGACGCAGGCGATCATCGCGCCGTATCGCGTCGATGCGCGGCGCTGCATCAGCTACCTGACGATCGAACTGCGCGGCGCGATTCCCGAAGAACTGCGCGCGCCGATGGGCAACCGCATCTTCGGCTGCGACGACTGCCAGCTGATATGCCCGTGGAACAAGTTCGCACAGCGCCACGACGAACCGGATTTCCGTGCCCGCAACGATCTGGATCACGCCACGCTGGCCGAGCTGTTCGCCTGGGAAGAAGATGAATTCCTGCGCCGCACCGAAGGCTCGGCCATCCGCCGCACCGGCCATATCGGCTGGCTGCGCAATATCGCCGTGGCGCTGGGCAATGCGCCCACCACCCCGGAAGTGCTCGCTGCGCTGCAATCACGCGAAAGCCACCCCTCCGAACTGGTACGCGAACACGTGACCTGGGCGCTGGCGCGACATACGGTGGAATGATTCGCGGCGGTAGCCAGCGCGGGACACACCACGCATCCCATTCAACAACGAAATAGGGGCGCCGCACTTTCCCTACAGATTGCTCTCATCCGGCGGCACACTTCTGGAAAGCGGCGCGACACCGGTACTGTTGTCCTGGACCGCCGGACAATCGGCGCCCAGCCCCAGACAGGTCATCGACAGCGAGCCGTAGGCGCTGCCTTCCACCAGGCTGTCCAGCCCCTGCCCTGCGGCGGCGGCCATGCCGGCCAGATACAGCACGGGCAGGAAGTGTTCGGGCGTGGGTGCGGACGCGGCGTAATCCGGATGCTCCATCAGCGATACCGCCTCGGCCGGGCGCTCGGCCAGCAGCTGGCGGGTATCCGAATCAAAGCGCCGGTTCCAGTCGAAACAGGCTTCCGGCTGCTTCCGGTCCATCGCCCGCAGGTTGTGCACAATGTTGCCGCTGCCCAGCACCAGTACGCCGCTTTCACGCAGCGCCGCGAGCCGGGCGCCCAGCTCCAGGTGGAATTCGGGCGGCTTCTGCGCATTGATCGACAACTGCGCCACCGGGATGTCGGCATCGGGAAAGGCATGCACCAGCACCGACCAGGTGCCGTGGTCCAGACCCCAGACATCGATATCCGGGCCGACGAAATCCGGATGCGCCAGATCGGCGACTTCCTCGGCCAGTTCGGGGATGCCCGGCGCCGGGTACTGCACATCGAACAGGGCCTGCGGAAAGCCGAAGAAGTCGTGGATCGTGCGTGGATCCGGCATCGCCGTAACCGCCGTGGCATTGACGTACCAGTGCGCCGACACTACCAGGATCGCGCGTGGCCGCGGCACCGATGCGCCGAACGTGCGCCAGGTGTCGGTATAGCGGTTGCGCGCCAGCGCATTCATCGGGCTGCCATGGCCGAGGAAGGCGGCAGGCATCAGCGGCGTGGTGGTCATGGAGGCTCCGGCGTGGCAACAGGGAGGCCGCCAGTGTCCTGCCGCACCCGACGCCGGGCAAACCGACATGGCGAATCCGCTCAGGCCAGCCGCAGCAAACGCCCGACATACGGCAGCAATGCCAGCGCCCGTGCCACCACGAACAGCACGAACGCCAGCCACAGCCCATGGTTGCCGAACGCCGCCGTCAACGGCAGCGCACACAGCAGGAACGCCGTCAGCGACACCAGACTGGCATTGCGCATCTCGCGCGTGCGCGTGGCACCGATGAAGATGCCGTCCAGCTGGAAAGCCGCCACCGACAGCAGCACATACAGCGCCGCCCAGGGTAGGTACATCCTGGCCTGCGCCGACACATCCGGCAGCGAGGTCAGCAGCCCGATCACGCTGCCACCGCCCAGCCACAAAGCCAGCGCCAGCAGTGCCGCCGTGCCCGCCGCCAGTTCACTGGAAAGCCGCACCACGCGCCGCAACCGGCCGGCATCGCGCGCGCCGATCGCGGCACCAACCTGGGCTTCGGCCACGAAGGCGAAGCCATCCAGGAAGAACGCACTGAACGACACCAGTTGCAGCAGCATGTGATTGGCCGCCAGCGTCGCATCGCCCATGCGCGCGCCCTGGCTGGCGAACCAGCCGAAGCCGCCGAGCAGGCACAGCGTGCGCACCATGATGTCGCCATTGGCCGCCAGCGTGCGCAGCAGCCGCGCTCGATCAGCGATGCGCGCCCACGGCAGGAACGGCTCGGCATCACGATGGCGTTCGCGCAACACCCGCCACAGCACGAAGGCCGCGACCACGCAGGTGGTCCATTCGGCAATCACGGTCCCGAAACCGATACCGCGCGCACCCAGCCCAAGCACGCCGGCGAAGTACACATCCAGCCCGGCATTCAGCCCATTGAGCAACAGCTGCACGCCCAGCAGCGCCCGGGTATGGCCCAGACCGATCAGCGCACCGCTGAAGGCATACAACGCCAACGCCGCCGGTGCGCCCCAGACGCGCGCATGGAAATACTCGTGGCCGGTCGCCGCCACCGCATCACTGGCATCCATCAGCAGGAAAAAACCCCGCACCAGCGGCCATTGCAGCGCCAACACCAGTACGCCCAGGCCCAGCCCCATCAGCAGCGGCCGCACCAGCGCCGCGCGCACTTCCGCTTCATCACCGGCACCGACCGCCTGCGCGACAAAGCCGGTCGTGGCCATGCGCAGGAAACCAAAACTCCAGTAGATGAAATTGAACAGCAGCGCGCCCAGCGCCAGCGCACCCAGATCGGCGGTGCTGCCGTAATGCCCGATCACGGCGGTATCCACCAGACCCAGCAACGGCACGGCGGCATTGGCCAGAATGACCGGCCAGGCCTGGCGGGCGATGGCGCGGCGGTTCATGCCGACCTTGATCGAAAATCAGCGCGCACCGCCGTCACGCGACCAGTTGCGAAGAAGGCGAACCTGCGACCGTGGCCACCGGGGGCAGCTTCAGCCATCGGCGGCACAGCGCGCCTGCGCATCCCCGCTCTGTGCCAGCGCCAGACAACGCTCGCGGTCGAGGCGTTCGCGCACCTCGTCTTCCAGCCCGCGCAGCCCCCAGCGGCGGCCTTCTTCCAGCGCGCTGCTGTCGTCTGCACCGTGCAGCCAGGCGGCACGCAGCGCGGCCAGCGCTCCGACGCGGTTGCCGCTGCCGCAATGCACCAGGGCCGTGCCATCCCTGCCGGCCAGCAGGTGATCGAAGGCGAGCACGTTTTCCAGGGTGAGATCGCCGGCACCCCGGATCGGCAGGTTGTCGTAGCGCAGGCCGGCGGCGTGCACGGCGGCGGCCTCGTCGAAGTCCGGGGTTTCTTCGTCCGGCGTCAGGTCAATGACATGCTGCACCCCTGCCGCGCTCATGGCCGGCAGATCGGCCGCGCTGATGCGACCGCCGGCATGGATGCCTTCCACCGGCTGCACGAAACCATCCAGCCGCGATACCGGCATGGCCTCGGCCGGCAATGCCTGCGTTGCCGGCAGCGTGGATGATCGCGTCACCGGCATCGTCGAGCAGCCACCGGCGGCGACAAGCCATGCCACGATCAGGCCCGCAACAGCGACATCGACGATACGTGACACCTGTGCCACCTCAGGCGAACGGATCCTGCAACACCATTGTGTGTTGGCGGTCCGGTCCGGTGCTGACGATCGACAGCGGGCAGCCGGCCAGTTCCTCCAGCGCACGCAGATAGGCACGGGCGGCCGGCGGCAGCTTGTCCCATTCGGTGATGCCGTGGGTGTCTTCGCTCCAACCGGGGAATTCCAGATACACCGGCTCGCATTCGTCCCAGCCTTGGGCATCGAGCGGCGCGTACTCGGTTTCCTTGTCGCGGTAGCGGTAGGCGATGCACATCTTCAACTTGTCGAAGCCGTCGAGCACATCGAGCTTGGTGATGCACAGGCCGCTGATGCCGTTGATCGCGACAGCGCGCTTCAGCGCCACGATATCGATCCAGCCACAGCGGCGCGGACGGCCGGTGGTAGCGCCATATTCCTGGCCGCGATCACGCAGACGCTGGCCGATGTCGTCATCCAGTTCGGTCGGAAACGGACCGCTGCCGACGCGCGTGGCGTAGGCCTTGCAGATGCCCAGCACGTAGTCGATCGAATCCGCACCGACGCCGGTACCGGCGAGCGCGCCACCGACGGTGGTGTTGGAACTGGTGACATAGGGATAGGTGCCGTGGTCGATATCCAGCAGCGAGCCCTGTGCACCCTCGAACAGCACGCGTTTTCCCTGCTTGCGCAGATCGTGCAGGATGCCGGCCACATCGGACTTCATCGGCTCCACGTAATCGGCGAAGGCCAGCGCTTCGTCATAGGTCTGCTGGAAGTCGATGGCGTCCGCGCCCAGATATTTCGTCAGCACGAAGTTGTGGTAATCCAGCGCGGTGCGCAGCAGGTCTTCCAGCTGCTTGGGATAGTGCAGATCGGCGACGCGGATGCCGCGGCGTGCGACCTTGTCCTCGTAGGCCGGCCCGATGCCGCGCCCGGTGGTGCCGATGGCCTTGCCGCCAGCGGCGCGCTCGCGGGCCTGATCCAGGGCGATGTGGTACGGCATGATCAGTGGCGTCGCCGGGCTGATCTTCAGGCGCGAACGCACTTCCACGCCGGCCTCTTCCAGCTCGGCGATTTCCTTCATCAATGCGGCCGGGCTGAGCACCACGCCGTTGCCGATCAGGCACAGCGCGTCGTCGCGCAGGATGCCGGAGGGAATCAGATGCAGCACGGTTTTCTTGCCGCCGATCACCAGGGTGTGGCCAGCATTGTGGCCGCCCTGGAAGCGGACCACGCCGCCGATGTCCTGCGTCAGCAGATCGACGATCTTGCCCTTGCCCTCGTCGCCCCACTGAGCGCCCAGCACCACGACCGACTGACCCATTTCAACACTCCTTGACCGGTGCAGCGGCCTCACCCGGGAGTACCGCTGCAAAATTGACCGTCTGTCCACAAGTTGCGCGTGCCGCAGGCCCGCAGTGTGGCGGAATCTGCCGCAAGCACGCTTCAGGCCGTGGCCCGGACGCGAAAAAAGCCGGACAGATCCGGCTTTTGCGGATTATCCGCCAATCCGCGCCGCGCCACTAGCCGCAGGCGCGAAAATTGCGGCATTGCAGCACGGATCCCGGCCAGTGCTGCGCATCAACAGCGCCCGTAAACGTCTTCCAGACGCTCGATGTCGTCCTCGCCGAAGTAGTCACCGCATTGGGTTTCGATCAGATGAAGATCGCTGTCACCGGGGTTTTCCAGCCGGTGCAGCGTGTTCATCGGGATATAGGTGGACTGGTTGCGCTGCAACAGCATGTCCTCATCGCCAACGCGCACCTTCGCCACGCCCTGCACCACGGTCCAGTGTTCGCTGCGGCGCTGATGGCGCTGCAGCGACAACACGCCGCCGGGCTTCACCGTCAGGCGCTTGACCTTGCAGTCGTCGGCATCTTCCAGAACGGTGTAGCTGCCCCACGGCCGATGCACAGTCAGATGGTGCTGGGCCGCGTAGTGCTCGCGCTGGCGTAGCGTGTCCACGACCTGCCGCACCGCCTGCACCTGATGCCGGTCGGCCACCAGCACGGCGTCGCCGGCATCCACGATCACCAGATCGCTGACGCCCACCGCCGCCACCAGCCTGCCTTCGGTCTGGATGTAGTTGCCGCCCCCATCCACGACGATGGCCTGGCCCTGCACCCGGTTGCCGGCGGCGTCGGGTTCGGTGAGTTCGCCCAGTGCGTTCCAGGAGCCAATGTCGCTCCAGCCGAACGTCGCCGGCACCACGGCGCGGCGTTGCGCGCGTTCCATCACCGCGTAGTCGATGGAAATATCGGGCTGGGCGAGGAAACTTTCGCGCTCGAACGCGACCACATCGCCACTGGCATCGGTCACGGCCACGCAGGCGCGCGCGGCAGCCAGCACGTCCGGACAGACCTGCGTGGCGGCAGCGATCAGGTCGCGCGCGCTGAAGCAGAACATGCCGGCATTCCAGAAGTAGTTGCCGGCCGCGACATAGCCCTCGGCCGTGGCCAGATCGGGCTTTTCAACGAAGGCTTCGATCTGGAAACCGCCTTCGACCGCGCTGCCGGCACGGATGTAGCCGAAGCCGGTTTCCGGCGCCGTCGGCACGATGCCGAAGGTGACCAGAAAACCCTGTGCGGCCAACACACGCGCGGCGGCGACATCGCGCACGAAGGCATCGACATCGTCGATCAGATGGTCAGCCGGCAACACCAGCAGCTGCGCCTCCTCGCCATGACGTGCGGCGATGTCCAGCGCCGCCAGCACGATCGCCGGTGCAGTGTTGCGCCCGGCCGGCTCCAGCAGCAGGCGCGAGCGGAAATCCTGCTGCGTGCTGTGGGCATATTCGTCGGCGGTCAGGAAGCGGTAGTCGGCGCCGGTAACGGTGACCACCTCCCCGCCATCGGTCACCGCCAACGCGCGTTTCAGCGTGCGCCCGAGCAACGATTCACCGTTGGCAAGACGTATGAACGGCTTGGGGAAAGCTCGCCGCGACACCGGCCACAAGCGGGTGCCGGCGCCGCCGGAAAGGATCACGGGAATCAGTGCGGACATAGCATGCTCTGGAATTGCGTTATTGGGCTCCCTCTCCCCCGCAAGCGGGGGAGAGGGAATAAGCGTGTTGCCAACAATTGACGATTGGAAGTCGTGAGAATCAATGAATCAACACCCTGCCAACTCAGCCAACGCCTGCGTCACACCCTTGCGCCAGTCCGGCAACGAGATGCCGAAGCGCTCGCGCAGCGCTGACGTATCCAGGCAGGAATACGCCGGGCGTTGCGCCGGCGTCGGGTAGTCGCTGGTGCTGATCGCCTCGACCGTGGGCGCGCGTTCCAGCAGTCCGGTTTCCAGCGCGGCGGCGAAGATCGCTTCGGCAAACCCGTGCCAGCTGGTCTGCCCGCTCGCGGTCAGATGCACAATGCCGGCAGGCCATGGTGCACCGGCCTGCCAGCGTGCGATCAGTGCGCTGCTGACCGCCGCGATCCAGCGCGCCGGCGTCGGCGAGCCGATCTGGTCGGCCACGACGCGCAGATGGTCGCGTTCACCGGCCAGGCGCAGCATCGTGCGCATGAAGTTGTGGCCGCGTGCGGCATAGACCCAGGCGGTGCGCAGGATCAGATGGTCGCAGCCGCTGGCCTGGATCGCGATTTCGCCGGCGCGCTTGCTGTGGCCGTAGACGCCCAGCGGTGCGGTGGCATCGTCCTCGCGCCAGCGCCGGTCGCCGCGCCCGTCGAACACGTAATCGGTCGAATAATGCAGCAGTTTCGAACCCTGCGCGGCGCACCAGCGCGCCAGCAGCGCCGGCGCGTCGGCATTGATCGCGTGCGCCAGCTCCGGTTCGGATTCGGCCCGGTCCACGGCGGTGTAGGCGGCGGCATTGACGATGACATCCGGACGGATGTCTTCCAGCAGCGTTTCGAGCGTGGCCGGTGCGGCAAGATCGGCGATGCGTGCGCTGCCGCCACCCGGCAGACGTCCATCGCGCGTGGCCGGGATCAGCTGACCCAAGGCACCCAGACCACGATGCAATTCGAAGCCGACCTGCCCGGCCGCGCCCAGCAACAGGATCTTCATGCCTGCGCCTTCATGTAGCCCGGCTTTCATGGAATGTAGAGCGGCAACCGCTCAGGCAGAATATCGGCCAGGAACGGTGCTTTTGCGTCCTTGTCCGACAGCGTCGGCTCGGCCAGCGGCCAGTCGATGCCGAGCGCGGCATCGTTCCAGCGCAGCCCGGCGTCGGCGGCGGCGTCATAGCCGGCGGTGCACTGGTAGGTGAACACGGCGCGCTCGGAGACCACGGCAAAGCCGTGTGCGAAGCCTTCGGGAATCCAGAAGTGGCGTTTGTTCTCGGCCGTCAGCATCACCGCCGTCCAGCGCCCGAAGCTGGGCGATCCGCGCCTGATATCGACCGCGACATCGTAGACCTCGCCTTCCAGCACGCTGACCAGTTTTCCCTGCGGATTGGGCCACTGGTAATGCAGGCCGCGCAGCACGCCACGGGCCGAGGCCGAGACATTGCCCTGGACGAAATCCAGATGCAGGCCAGCTTCGGCGAAGCGCGCCTTGTTCCAGCTTTCGTAGAAGAATCCGCGTTCGTCGCCGAATACGCGCGGCTCGATCACGACACACCCGGGCAGATCGGTTTCGATCAGTTTCATGGCCGCTGCCCGTCAGGCCAGCTCGCCGCGCAGCAGCGACAGCAGATACTGGCCGTAGCCGTTCTTGGCCAAGGGCGTGGCCAGCGCTTCCAGTGCGGCATCGTCGATCCAGCGGTTGCGCCAGGCGATTTCCTCCGGGCAGCAGACCTGAAGGCCCTGCCGTTCCTGCAAGGTCTGGATGAAGTTGCCGGCCTGCAACAGCGATTCGTGCGTGCCGGTATCCAGCCACGCGCTGCCGCGTCCCAGGCGTTCCAGATGCAAGCGGCCTTCGTCCAGATAGCGGCGGTTGAGATCGGTGATTTCCAGTTCGCCGCGCGCTGAAGGTTTCAGTTCGGCGGCGTAGTCGCAGACCTTGTCGTCGTAGAAGTACAGCCCGGTGACGGCATGGTGGGACTTGGGCTGGGCTGGCTTTTCCTCCAAGCCGACAACACGCCCGTCGGCATCGAACTCGGCCACGCCGTAGCGTTCCGGATCGCTGACGCGGTAACCGAACACCGTGGCCGCGTCGGTACGCTGCGCGGCATGGCGCAGCTGCGCCTGCAGGCCATGGCCGTGGAAGATGTTGTCGCCCAGGATCAGGCAACTCGGCTGGCCGGCGATGAAGTCGCGCCCGATCAAAAACGCCTGCGCCAAGCCATCGGGGCTGGGCTGCACCGCGTATTCGATCTGCATGCCCCACTGGCTGCCATCACCCAGCAGGCTACGGAACAGCACCTGCTCGTGCGGCGTGTTGATGACCAGCACGCGACGGATGCCGGCCATCATCAAGGTGGCCAGCGGGTAATAGATCATCGGCTTGTCGTAGACCGGCAAAAGCTGCTTGGAGACGCCCTTGGTGATCGGATACAGCCGGGTGCCGGAGCCGCCGGCGAGAATGATGCCGCGGTCGATCGCGGCGGAAGTCGTGGAAGTCATGGCGTCCTGTCAGGAAGAAGACTGCTGCCCGAGGCGCTCCATCCGGTAGCTGCCGTCGAGCACGCGACCGACCCAGTCCTGGTGCTCCAGGTACCAGTCCACGGTGCGCGCCAGGCCACTGTCGAAATCCACCTGCGGGCGCCAGCCCAGTTCGTTCTGCAGCTTGGAGGAATCGATCGCATAGCGCCGGTCGTGGCCGGGACGGTCGGTGACGAAGGTGATCTGACTGGCACGCGGCTGGCCATCGGCACGCGGACGGCGTTCGTCCAGCAACGCGCAGATCGTGCGCACCACGTCGATGTTGCGCCGCTCGGCATCGCCGCCGACGTTGTAGACCTCGCCCACGCGCCCGCCCTGCAATACCGCGCGGATCGCATCGCAATGGTCCTGCACGTACAGCCAGTCGCGCACGTTGCTGCCATCGCCGTACACCGGCAGCGCCTCGCCGGCCAGCGCCCGCGCGATGATCAGCGGGATGAGTTTTTCCGGGAACTGGTACGGGCCGTAGTTGTTGGAACAGTTGGTGGTCAGCACCGGCAAGCCGTAGGTGTGGTGGAAGGCGCGCACCAGATGATCCGACGCCGCCTTCGACGCCGAATACGGCGAGTTCGGCGCATACGGCGTGGTTTCGGTGAAGTGGCCGGTGTCGCCGAGCGAGCCGTAGACCTCGTCGGTGGAGACATGCAGGAAGCGGAAACCGGTGCGCTGTTCCTCCGGCAGTTCGCGCCAGTAGTCACGTGCCTTTTCCAGCAGGTTCAGCGTGCCCACGACATTGGTCTGCACGAACGCCGCCGGGCCGTCGATGGAACGGTCCACATGGCTTTCGGCGGCGAAGTTGATGATCGCCTGCGGGCGATGTTCGGCCAGCAGGCGCGTCACCAGTTCGGCATCGCCGATGTCGCCATGCACGAAGTGGTGACGCTGCGAGGCGTCCAGCCCGGCCAGCGTGTCGGGATTGCTGGCATAGGTCAGCGCGTCGAGATTGACGATGGTCCAGCCATCGGCAATCGCGGCACGCACGAAGTTGCCGCCGATGAAGCCGGCGCCGCCGGTGACAAGTGCTGTGGTCATCAGTATCTGTTTGCCAGAAGCCAGTATGGCTTAGAACGGAATATCGTCATCGTCGAAGCCGTCATTGGACGGGCGCTGCGGTTCGGGCTGGGCGCGCGAAGGTGCACGATCGCCACCACGCGATTCGCCATAACCGCCACCACGCGGCTCGCCGCCGTAACCACCACGACTCTCGAACCCGTCACCGCGCTGACCGCGGGAACCGCCGCCACCGCCATCGCCGCGGCCGCCGAGCATCTGCATCTCGTTGGCGACGATGTCGGTGCTGTACTTCTCGACACCGTCCTTGTCGGTGTACTTGTCGTAGCGGATTTCGCCTTCGATGTAGACCTGCGAGCCCTTGCGCAGGTACTCGGCAGCGATCTCGGCCAGACGGCCGAAGAACACCACACGATGCCATTCGGTGCGTTCCTGGGTGTTGCCGTCCCGATCCTTGCGCACCGAGGTGGTGGCCAGGCTGGCACGGGTCACTGCCATGCCCGAAGCGGTGGAACGGTGCTCGGGGTCGTTGCCCAGATTGCCGACCAGGATCGCCTTGTTGATGCCGCGCGCCATATGCGTGGTTCCTTGGAAATGCCGCAACCTGCGGCGGGATGAGCAGGCTAGTATAGCGGCGCGGCGGGCGCAGCCGGAGAACTCCCGCAGCGGCCTGCGGGTTCCGCTGATCCTTGCATCGGAGTTCGGCCCGGCGCTGTTGCGGCGCCGTATAATTGCCGCATGAGCATCGCCACGCCCACCCCGCAAACCTCTCCTTCCCCCCGCGCACTCGGCTTTTCCGACATCCAGGCCCTGGCCCGCGATGACATGGCCGGCGTGGATGCGCTGATCCGCAGCCGCTTGTCCTCGGACGTATTGCTAATCAACCAGATTGGTGAACACATCACCGGCGCCGGTGGCAAGCGCCTGCGTCCGCAGCTGCACCTGCTGGCCGCACGCGCGCTGGGCTACGACGGACGCGACCACTTGCAACTGGCCGCGATCATCGAGTTCATCCACACCTCCACCCTGCTGCACGACGATGTGGTCGACGAATCCGATCTGCGCCGCGGGCGCAAGACCGCGAACGCGCTGTGGGGCAATGCCGCCAGCGTGCTGGTCGGAGATTTCCTGTATTCGCGCAGCTTCCAGCTGATGGTGGAACTGGACCGGATGGCGGTGATGCAGGTGCTGGCCGACACCACCAACGCCATTGCCGAAGGCGAAGTGCTGCAATTGCTGCACGTCAACAATCCCGATACCGACGAAGCCGCCTATCTGCGCGTGATCGAGCGCAAGACCGCCGTGCTGTTCGCCGCCGCCACCCGTCTGGGCGCGGTGCTGTGCGACCAGGACCAGCGTTACGGACAGGCGCTGTACGACTACGGTCTGAACCTGGGCTACGCCTTCCAGATCGCCGACGATGTGCTCGATTACACTGCCGACGCCGCCGCGCTGGGCAAGAACCTCGGCGACGATCTGGCCGAAGGCAAGGCCACGCTGCCGCTGATCCACGCGATGGCACATGCCGACGAACGCGTGCGCCTGCGCTTGCGGCAAGCCATCGAACAGGGCGACACCGGTGCGATGCCGGACGTGCTGGCCGCAATTGAAGCCGCCGGCAGCATCGCCTACAGCACCGCGCGCGCGCATGACTACGCCCGCGCGGCGGAAACCGCGCTGGATGTCCTGCCCGATTCGGACTGGTGCGCGGCGCTGCGCGGGCTGGCGCGTTATGCGGTGGACCGGGACCACTGATTCGCGCTTTTCCCGGCGGGATGTTCGGACATCGCCGGAAAAGCTCCATCGCGGTCGAGGCCATTCCTGCAAAAGCGCGATAGGAATTTCCCGGCAATCGCGCCCATCTGCGATGTGCGCTCCTACAGCGAGGCGATGCACCACGAATGGATGATCACGTGCACATGAAAACCCGCAGACCTTCTGCAGGAGCGCACCCAAAGGGGGCGCGATTGGGCGCAAGCTCCGCCCTCCATCGCGGCCAAGGGGGCCGTTCCTGTGGAAGCCGGATGCTGCTGGGTTGACGGTGAACGATGCGGAAGCTGGCAGGCGGAACCTGGCGGCGTGATGGGCGGCGTGATGTTCGAGAACGGGCAAGATACGGAGTCGCCGAACATTACCGCGTCGGGCTTCGCAAGCTCACCTCGACCTGTGTCCGATTCAGGATTTTGCAGGAGCGAGCGTGCCCGCGATCCTGCTGCCGGGCATTACCGGGAAAGCCCATTGGCATGAAAGCCCGATACCTCCCAGCACCGGATCACCGCACCGGATCCCACCGCAGCGTTGTAATGCTGCGGTGGGACAGTCCGGTTTACTGTGCTGCGTGCTGCGCCAGTTGTGCGAGGCGGCGCAGTGCCACCGAGGCGGTGGCGTAGTCCATTTCGCGCTGGCCACGCATTTCGTTGAGCATCACAGTGGTGAAGCGCAGGCCGGCATCATCACGCCCCAGCCAGCTTTCCAGGCGAGCTTCAGGCGTGCCGCTGGACAGGCCCAGCAACTGCGCCACCAGCGCACTCTGCTGGTTCTGCAGCTCATCGCTGAGCGAACCGCGCGCCAGCGCATGCCAGCGACCTTCCACCGGCAGTTCCTCGATGCGGCGGGCGAGCCAGCCCAGATGCAGCGACTGGCCCAGGCCGAAGTAGCAGGCCGCTACTTCTTCCACCGGGAAGCCGCCATCCAGCGCCACCTGCACGATGTCCAGCGCACTGCCCAGGAACGGCAGTGCCGCCAGATGGGCTGCCATGTCCTGCGGGAAGCCTTCGTCCATCCAGCGGGCGCGGGCATCGGCGTAGGCGACCTTGTCCTGTTCGGAAAGCACCCGATCCAGGCTGCCGCGAAGTGCGGCGAAACCAGCGCCGTAACGCTCCGTCATCGCGGCGATGTCGAGGCTGCCGCCGGGGCGGTTCAGCAGCCAGCGCGTCATGCTGCGGATCTGGTTCCAGACCAGTGCCAGTGCGTCCAGCTGCGAACGCTCGGGCACTTCGTGGTCGAGCGCGTCGATGCCGTCCCACAGCTCGCGCGCATCCATGATCACGCGGCCGATGCTGTAGGCCTTGGCGACCTGCGCCGCGCTGGCGCCGGTGTCTTCCTGCATGCGCAGCGAGAACGTGGCGCCCATGCGATTGACCATCGAGTTGGTGACCGCGGTGGCGATGATCTCGCGCTTCAGCCGATGGCGCTGCATATTGGCCGAGAAACGCTCCTGCAGCGGCCGCGGGAAGTAGCGCATCAGCTCGGCCGAGAGGAACGGATCTTCGGGCACGTCCGAATCGAGCAGCTGACTGTAGACGCCCATCTTGGCGTAGGACAGCAGCACCGACAGTTCCGGCCGGGTCAAACCCTCGCCGCGCGCACGGCGCTCGGCGATCTCTGCATCGGAGGGCAGGAATTCGATCTGGCGATCCAGCAGGCCCTGGCCTTCCAGCGTGCGGATGAAGTGCTGCTTGGAACCCAACCGCGACACGCTCATGCGTTCCATCACCGACAGCGCCTGGTTCTGGCGAATGTTGTCGCGCAGCACCAGCTCAGCCACCTCGTCGGTCATGTCGCGCAGAAGGGTGTTGCGCGCCTCGATATCCAGCTCGCCGTTGGCAACGGCATCATTGAGCAGGATCTTGATGTTGACCTCGTGGTCGGAGGTGTCCACACCGGCCGAGTTGTCGATGAAGTCGGTGTTGAGGATCACCCCGGCTTGCGCCGCCTCGATGCGACCGCGCTGGGTCATGCCCAGGTTGCCGCCTTCGCCAATGATGCGGCAGCGCAGCTGGTTGCCGTTGATCCGGATCGCGTTGTTGGCACGATCACCGACATCGGCATGGGTTTCGGAGCTGGCCTTGATGTAGGTGCCGATGCCGCCGTTGTAGAGCAGATCCACCGGTGCGCACAGCGCCGCGCTGATCAGCTCGTTCGGGGTCAGGCTCTTCACATCCTCGGCCAGACCCAGCACGGCACGCATTTCCGGCGTGATCGCGATGCTCTTCAGGCTGCGCGGGAACACACCGCCACCGGCCGAAATCAGCGCCGGGTCGTAATCGGCCCAGGACGAACGCGGCAGCTTGAACAGGCGCTCGCGTTCGACATACGAGGTGGCCGAATCCGGATTCGGGTCGACGAAGATGTCGCGGTGGTCGAACGCCACTACCAGACGGATGTGGCGCGACAGCAGCATGCCGTTGCCGAACACGTCGCCGGACATGTCGCCGATACCCACAGCGGTGAAATCCTCCTTCTGCGAATCTCGGCCGAGGGCGCGGAAATGGCGCTTGACCGATTCCCAGGCACCACGTGCGGTGATGCCCATGCCCTTGTGGTCGTAACCGACCGAACCACCGGAGGCGAACGCGTCTCCGAGCCAGAAGCCGTGCTCCAGCGACAGCGCATTGGCGATGTCGGAGAAACGCGCGGTGCCCTTGTCGGCCGCGACCACCAGATAAGGATCATCATCGTCATGCCGCACCACGTCGCGCGGCGGCACGATGGCGCCGTCGACGATGTTGTCGGTGATGTCCAGCATCGAGCCGATGAACAGGCGGTAGCAGGCGATGCCTTCGGCCATGAACGCATCGCGGTCGCTGGCCGCCGGCGGACGCTTGACGAAGAAACCACCCTTGGCGCCTTCCGGCACGATCACGGTGTTCTTCACCATCTGCGCCTTGACCAGGCCCAGCACCTCGGTGCGGAAGTCTTCGCGGCGATCCGACCAGCGCAGGCCACCGCGTGCCACCGGGCCGAAGCGCAGATGGGTGCCTTCCACGCGCGGGCCGTAGACGAAGATTTCGCGGTACGGGCGCGGCTTGGGCGAATCCGGCATCGCGGCAGGATCGAACTTGAACGCGATGACCTCGCCGGCACGCTCGGTGTGGGTCTGGTAGAAGCTGGTGCGCAGCGTGGCCAGCATCGCAGTCTTGAAAGCACGCAGGATGCGGTCCTCGTCGATGCTCTCGACCGTATCCAGCAGCCCGAGCAGCGCCTGCTGTGCAGCCTCCATCTGCACCTGACGGCTGTCGGTGCGCGCCTGGATGACCGGCTCCAGAAGCTTCAGTGCGGCCTCGTCATCACTGGCCAGCGCTTCCAGTTCGGCCTTGAATGCGGCCTGCCCGGCAGCCTTCTGCTCAGGATCCTCGTCCGGATGGAAGCGTGCTTCGAACAGCTCCACCAGCAACCGCGCCGCCAGCGGATAGCGGGCCAGCGTCTCTTCCATATAGCTCTGCGAGAATGGTACGCCCACCTGCAGCAGATACTTGGCGTAACCGCGCAGCATCGACACCTGACGCCACTCCAGCCGCGCACCCAGGATCAGGCGGTTGAAGCCGTCGCTCTCGGCCTGGCCGCGCCAGATCGCCTCGAACGCCGCCTCGAACTTGGCCCGCACCGCATCCACATTGACCGGCATGCCGGCATCGATCTCGAAATCCTGGATGTGGATGCGCTGGCCTTCGACCTGCACCAGATACGGGTGCTCGGTCTGGATCCGCAGGCCGAGGTTTTCCATCAGCGGCAACGCTTCGGACAGCGAGATGTCGCGCCCGGCGCGGTACAGCTTGAAGCGCAGCTGCGAGCTGCCATCGGCACGGTGGCGGCAATACAGGTTCAGACGCAGATCGTCATTGCCTTCCAGCAAAGCCATGCGTTCGACGTCGGCCGCCGCCACTTCCGGCGAGACTTCCTCGATATAGCCGGCCGGCAAGGCGCGGCCGTAGCGCGAGGCCAGCTTGAGGCCGCGCGCTTCGCCATTGCCCTGCACCAGCAATTCGCGCAGCGCGTCATGCCAGTTGCGCACGATGCCGGCCAGACGACGGTCCAGCTCGGCCACATCGACCGCGGCCGGAGCGCCTGCCTTGGGCCGCACGATCATGTAAAGCTGTGCCAGTGGCGAGGTGCCGACCTGGCTGCTGGTATCGATGCGCTGGCCGTTCAATGCCTCCATCAGCATCGCTTCGACACGGCGCTTGGCATCGGTGTTGAAGCGCTCACGCGGGATGTAGACCAGTACCGAGAAGAAGCGCCCGAAACGGTCGCGGCGCAGGAACAGATGCGGACGGATGCGCTCCTGCAACGCCAGGATGCCCATCGCGGTATGGAACAGTTCGTCGCGACTGGACTGGAACAGTTCGTCGCGCGGCAGGGTTTCCAGGATATGGCGCAGCGCCTTGCCGCTATGGCTGTCGGCGCTCAGCTGCGAACGCTCCATCACGTAGTCGTGGCGCTGGCGCACCAGCGGAATTTCCCACGGACGGCGGTTGTAGGCACTGGAGGTGTACAGGCCGATGAAGCGCTTCTCGCCACTGGCGCGGCCATTGGCGTCGAACTCCAGCACACCGATGTAGTCCATGTAGCCGGCACGGTGCACGGTGGAACGGGCATTGGTCTTGGTCAGGATCAGCGCATCGCGCTCGGCCCCGTGCGCGGCCAGCGATTCGATCAGGCCACGCACCGAACGCACGCGCCCGGCACGCTGGTCGCTGCGCAGCAGACCCAGGCCGTTGTCCGGCAGCGGACGCAGCAGGATGTCGCCCTCGGCCTCGGTTACTTCGTATTGGCGGTAGCCCAGCAGGATGAAGTGGTCATCGGCCGCCCAGCGCAGGAAGTCGCCAGCTTCGCGCACGCGTTCGGCCGCCACCGGCGTGCTCTGCGTGGCCAGTGATTCGGCACTGTCGCGCAGCCGTTCGAGCATCGGCTTCCAGTCTTCCACGCAGACGCGCACATCCGCGAGCGTGGCCAGGATGTCGCGTTCCAGCCGGGCGAAATCGCCGGCCTCGCTCTGGCGGTCGATCTCGATATGCATCAGCGATTCGGCCTTGCCTTCGCCGAAGCGCTCGACCCGGCCCTGGGCATCGCGCTGCACCGCCATCACCGGATGGCCCAGCACATGCACACCGATGTCGGTATCGGCCAGCACCATGCTGACCGAATCGACCAGGAACGGCATGTCGTCATTGGCGATCTGGATCACCGTGTGCGGCGATTCCCAGCCGTGCTGCTCGAGCGTGGGGTTGAAGATGCGGATCGCGGCCTGCCCCGGCGTGCGCGAACGCGCGAACTCCAGGAAGCCACCCGCCAGCGCGGCCCAGGCCTTCGGATCACGGATCCGGAATTCGTCCGCGCTCATGCGTGCATAGAATACGCGGGCGAACAGATCGGCTTCCCTGGCGTGTGCCTCGGATACCGAATTGCGCAGGGCATCAAGAATGGAATCGAGCGCCACATCGTTGACCGACGTGGTTGAAGCAGGTTGGGCGTTCATCGCAGACCGCAGGTTGACGAGGTAGCCGGCAATTGTGCCAGCACCGCCCTGTAACGGCCATGTGCAATGCACAATAAGCGGATGATTTGACGGAATTTTTCCGCCAGATGGGTCAGTCGTTGTTCAGCCTGGGGATTGACCTTAGCGTACGGCATACCCCGTCGGCCCCTGCTGGCGCCAAAAGTTCCGCACCGCAGCCGGCACGCGCGGTCAGGAGCCGGCCATCAACCTGCGCAGAAACCCACCGATGGCGCAACGCAACACGGCGGCCTTCGATGGCGGCTGCCGTGCAATGGCGCGAAGCGATGATCGAACCAGTCAGGGTTGGCCGGCATCGGCGTCTTCGCTTGCCGCTTCGATGGGTGACACGCCCCGAGTCGCACGGCTGTAGCCGTAGAAGCCGGCCAACACCTTTTCATAGCCGGCATAGTCGCTGGCCAGCGCGGTTTCAAAACGGGTGGCGCCCAGCTCCACCAGCACGTTGTAGAGCGCCGGATCCTCGTGCAGCGCGTTGAGCGCCTCCCGCACTGCTTCGACATCGGCCGCATCCACGCCGGGGGCGGCGGTGAAGGCCTGTCCGGGAAGCTCGGCGCTGCGTTGCAGTTCCACCAGATAGGGGTAGTCCTTGGCCAGATGCACCGGCACCATCGCGCCTTCCACCTCGCCGGCCAGCAGCATCTGCAGGCTGTCGCGCCAGGACACCGCCTCCGAACGCACCGCCGGCTGCGCCACCGGGTTGTCTTCGTACATTTCGGCCAGCAGCGCGAAGCCCAGGCTTGGCGCCGACACGCACGCCACCGGCAGGCCGATCACCGAACGCATGCCCTGCCCTTCGTAATGCGATTGCGCCAGCAGCGCATAGATCGTGGGCTCGGCGATGCGCGCCACCGGCACGAAACCGTTGTGCTGGATGCGGTAGTCGGCGAAATGCGCTTCATCGAAGGCGAAATCCACCGGCAGGTCTTCGCGCAGATCACGCCAATACGCGTGGTAGTTGCGTGACAACACCAGCTCGAAGCGGTGGCCGGTGGTCCGATTGAGGTATTCCACCAGCGGCTTGTAGACCTCTTCGGCCTGCTCGGCCGGATAGGACGGCTCCACCGCCAGGCGATAGCGCGCAGCCGAGGCATCGGCCGCGAACAGGGCCGCGATGCACAGGCCCAGCCTTATTGCTGTTGCGAATCCACTCACGAGCTCCCTCCTGTGGTTTGCCGGAACCGCCCCGTAGCCAGCAGCGCCTTTCCGGTAACGAAGTCACGTTTTCAGGTCAAGTAGACACGCTCGCGCGGCATGGCGCAACGTGAAACCGCAACCACAGACTGATGCCCCAGAGGATCTGCGCGCGCCCCTGATGGTGCAGCACCCGGCCGGCGGCAGGAGCGCAACCGGGAGTGTTGACATCATCGGAGCGAAGCCTTAAATTGCCCAGCTCGCCCGGCCCATCCGGATCGGCGCGACACCTGCCCAGGTGGCGGAATTGGTAGACGCACTAGTTTCAGGTACTAGCGCCGCGAGGCGTGGAGGTTCGAGTCCTCTCTTGGGCACCAAATCACGGTCTTCGGAAACACTCCGCAGCCCAGTTTTCGGGCGGTTAGCTCAGCGGTAGAGCACTGCCTTCACACGGCAGGGGTCACAAGTTCGAACCTTGTACCGCCCACCAGAGAAAACAACGACTTAGGCTCGCTTCGGCGGGCCTTTTTCGTTCTTGTACGGCATTCGTACGGCACTCTGTGCAGCCCGAACATCCCGTCGTCCCAAACCCTCGCACCACTGGCCTGTCCACCCAGGCACAACCGAGATGCTCTTCAGGCGATGTTTGGCAAGCAACGGGCGCTGCATCGACAATGCCCGGATTGCCACAGGACCAGAACCCATGCTCCGACTCTCCCGCCTTGCCTGCATCCTGCTTTTCGCCTGCACCCTGCCGCTCGCCCACGCCGAAGAGCAGGCCGATTCCTCGGTGGCGCGCAAGCTGGACGCCTTCGATACCCCCTATGTCGTCGATGACGATGGCGACTACCGCATCCTGGTCCGGCTTGAAGACGACCGCACCCAGCTGGTCTGGGTGCGCAGCCAGGTCCACACCAGCGGCAGCCAGAACATCCGCGAAATCTGGACCTATGGCCTGCGCTCGGAAGATCGCCGCCTTCCCCCCCATATCGCCAACCGGCTGTTGCAGGAAAACTTCGAACTGGTGCTGGGTTCCTGGACGCGGCATGACGGCAACGCGGTACTGGTGATCCGTATCGATGCCGATGCCAGCGCCAAAGTGCTGGACGAAGCCATCGATCTGGCCGCCTCGCTGGGCGACCAGATGGAACAGCGCCTGGTCAGCGGGGACGAACTGTGAACCAGCGCCGCGACCGCGGCCGGTTGCCGCGGGTATCGGTGGCCACGGTCGTGGTGCGCGACGGAAAAATGCTGTTCGTCGAGGAAGAAAGTGCGCGGGGCCTGGTGCTGAACCAGCCCGCCGGCCATCTGGATCCGGGCGAAACCCTGCTGCAGGCCGCGGTACGTGAAACCATCGAGGAATCGGCCTGGACCGTACGCCTGACCCATCTGGTCGGGCTGTATCAGTGGCGGACACCGGATGGGCAGGACTTCGTGCGCGTGGGATTCGCCGCCGACCCGGTGGAACACGATCCGGCGCGCGAACTGGATACCGGCATCGTGCGCGCACTGTGGCTGTCGCCAGCGGAATTGCGCGCGGAAACGCCTCGCCTGCGCAGCCCGCTGGTGCTGGCACTGGCCGACGACTGGCTGGCCGGCGCGCGTTATCCGCTCGCGATGGCGCGGACGATCGGTATATGAAGCGCTTGCGCCCGGACGCAGCTTCAGCCCTCCCCGTTTGTGGAAACGACACAGCGGCAAGGCCTCGCACATGAAAACCTTCGACGCCATGGTCGGCATTTCCGGCGGCGTGGACTCCTCCGTCGCCGCCTTGCTGCTGCAACGCCAGGGCCTGCGCATCGCCGGCCTGTTCATGCAGAACTGGGACGATGACGGCAGCGGCGACTGCCGCGCCGAGGACGACCGGCGCGATGCGGTGGCGATCTGCGGCCAGCT